>ODAI012474040.1_pt1 | contig 22773 bp, 20 predicted proteins | sample 1539321 | NCBI WGS metagenome assembly ODAI01 (sample SAMN02144231, study PRJEB22623) | gut metagenome | biome: sheep rumen | host: Ovis aries | place: New Zealand | reverse complement strand
TTTCTTATTATTTCTAAAAAAAGCTTTCATAATACTACAAATTCTATTACATCAATAACAAACGCTTACTCATTCCCAAAAAGGTCTCTTGTATAAACCTTATCAACAACGTCCTGAAGTTCGGGCGTTATCCTGTTTGCAATAATAAAGTCGCACTCCTTCTTGAACTCATCAAGGTCACGAACAACCTTTGAATTAAAGAAGTTGTCTTCCTTGAGCGCAGGCTCGTAAACAACACACTCGATACCACGAGACTTGATTCTCTTCATAATACCCTGAATCGCCGATTGTCTGAAATTATCGGAACCTGCCTTCATTGTAAGTCTGTAAACACCGACCTTCTTGGGATGAAGCGCCCATACTCTGTCCGCTATGAAATCTTTTCTAGTTCTGTTCGCATCAACGATCGCAGTGATGAGATTGTTCGGAACATCCTCATAGTTTGCGAGAAGCTGCTTTGTATCCTTAGGAAGGCAATATCCACCGTAACCAAACGAAGGATTGTTGTAGAAATCGCCTATTCTCGGATCGAGGCACACACCATCGATTATATTTCTGGTGTTAAGTCCCCTGACCTCAGCATATGTATCAAGCTCGTTAAAGAATGAAACTCTGAGTGCAAGATACGTATTTGCAAAAAGCTTAACCGACTCAGCCTCTGTCGTATTCATAAGAAGTGTCGGAATATCTTTTTTAAGTGCTCCCTGCTTAAGAAGCCCCATGAACAGCTCAGCCTTTTCAGCCGCCTCCTCGGAATCGGTATCAAAACCGACAATAATTCTTGAAGGATAGAGATTATCGTAAAGCGCACGTCCCTCTCTCAAGAACTCCGGTGAAAAGAGAATGTGATCCGTTTCATACTCTTCCATGACCGACTCGGTATATCCGACCGGAATAGTTGATTTGATAACAATAAACGCATCCGGATTTTCTTTTCTCACCTTATCTATAACACTCTTTACGGAAGACGTATCAAAATAATTTAATTTCTCATCGTAATTAGTAGGTGTCGAAACAACAACAAACTCGGCATCCCTAACAGCCTGTGCAAGATCACAGGTTGCCGTAAGTCTTAAATTCCCCTTTTTAAGATATTCTTCAATTTCCTTATCAACAATCGGAGAGATTCCTGAATTGATCTTGTCAACTTTCTCAGGAACAATATCCACTGCCACTACATCATTGTACTGCGCAAGAAGAACTGACATCGCAAGCCCAACATATCCTGTCCCAACTACAGTAATCTTCATCATATTCACCTCTGAACTCCCAGTATTTTTATATAACCTCTTTAATAAAGCGCACGCGCTTCTGAACCATTTTAATAAAAAAAGTCTGCTAAAGCAAATAATATACATTCTTGAATCATGATCTCACGAACCCCTCATAAATACGTGTTTCTGTAAGTTCATCTAAGAACACATACCGATTTCAGAATTTAAATGTCTCCTTAGGTCCTAAATATGACGGCATAGGTTCCTCACCTGCTTTATGTATAACCAGCTTCTGAACAACAAAGTTTGGATCTACCGCATAAACATTTATAGCATTGATGCCTTTGAAATAATAAAATCCATAAACAGTCCATCCTTTTTAGTTACCTTGTATATATATACAAATTAATTATTTGCATCTTATCACGTAGCATGGTCCTATTCAATAACATAATTGCATGCCTCCACTGTTACAATCAAAAATCACTTCATCCATCCGTGATATTTCCCAGTCATATTAGTAAGTAAAAATCTCAAACATATCTCGCACCTCCTTTATTGCCATGCCAAAAGGTACATATACATCTGATATCAAACATTCGGTATAAAAACATGTGAAAAGAGCCAGTCATACCGACTAGCTCCATACGTTTAAACATAATTATTTCTTGATTTCACAATATCATTTTCATACTAACTCAAATATATTTATAGGTTTGAGTTAAAACAGAAAAGTGTTCAATTTATAAATGCTCCTATTTTCCCAGAAAACGTTGCTCTATACTTATTATTCTGGAATTCAACGGATTTTAGTTTCAAATCGCCTGAAAGCCAGCAACTAAGATTGTTATCATAAATACTATAACTATATGTATCAGGAATATCATTTCTTGAATTATATGTCCTTGATATTTCAACACCTATCTCGTATCTGAAAACATTTAGTTGAAAGCTTTTCTTTCTAGCCCTCTCATCTACCCTACTTGTATTTTCACTTTCATAAGCCAAAGAACTAATGCAATTAACATTCCACACAATAAAAAAACTCAATAAAAGAACAATAATTCTACCTTTTTTCATAGCATTTTCTCCTTTAGTCAATCTTTGATAACTCTCCTTTAAATGTAGCTTCTAATACGCCATATTGTAAAACACTAATATCACCCGTAAATAGAAGAGTTCCTCCATACATATGGCCTCCGATATACTCTTCATAGTAAATTCCTGCAGGAATATCTTCTTTTTTGGCATATGTCTTTTTTACTGTTTTAGATTTAGTAAAAAGCCCATTTAATTCATATTTTGTTGAATATATATGAACATCATTCTCACTATCAATTTTTTCTGTAGACGCTTCGCAAATAACAGCACCTTGAACAAAAACGCTCAGTATAACAAATAAAGACAATAATCTTTTTAACATATTCGTCCTCCACTTAACTATTCGCTTTCGTATAAAACACCGGTATAATTTGCTACCTTAATCCCATATTTTTGTTCCTCAGTGAATCCATATTGAAGTTGTCCTCTAAACCACTTTCCATCAATATACTCCTCGTAATCTACTGAATCTTTCACCTCCTCTTCACTACTATAATTCACTTTAACACTCTTTATCATTTGAGCTGGCTTCTTGGCAACAGCAAAAGCCACTAAAGCTGATACAGATAAAACAGTCACAACAATTATAAATAACGTTTTTTTGCTATTAGCAATGGGTTTTGCCAGAATATTTTTGAAGCGATTTTTTAATGTTTTTTCTGTTACCAACGCTTCCCCAAATAACATTCCTTGTTCTCTCGGTGTATTATTCAATATCACATTCGCATATATCTTTTTTTCTTCAAATGACATTTGCTTTGTCACTCTTTCATCACACGCGTATTCGCAACTATATTTTAGTTGTCTATAATAATAATATGCCAATGGGTTTAACCATAAAATATACAGAAAAAATTTCGATATCATCATCCACAACGGATCATTATTTTCACAATGTGATAACTCATGATGTATTACATAACTGCTACCATACGCCCCTCCCTCCGGTAACACTATCTTTTTATTTATTATCCCAAAACAAAAAGGGGTCTTCGCCTTATCCCATGAACAAACCGTAACATCCTGTTTGTCTATCACACCAGCATATTTTTGAGTAATCTCTTTACTTTTAGTAATGTTGTTAGAAATTATAATGTAATAAAGAATGTAATGTAATATAAAAAGCGCTACGAATACACAATAAACTCCAACAATATATGATACTTTCTCTATACTCAAACAACTATTCAGTGTTTTTTGCGCTTTAATAACTGTTTCCCCAATAATCCGATTACCCGTGTTTAACTTTCTAAGAAAATATACCACTATCATAAACGCAGTAGTTATAAATGGTAACAATCTCCGAATACAATACTGCCTATTATATGAAATAGATTTTCTAAAAATGAAAAAAAGTGTTTCAAACAAAACAACCATTATTCCAAAAAACAGATAAAAAACCACCGCCCATTCAACTATTCTCGCTGTCATTACTTTTCCTCCTGTTGCTCTCTTATCCACGTTTCCAATTCAATCGCTTTTGAATCTGAAATTGCACCATCTGTTAAAGCAACAAAAAAACTTGACAATGATCCTCCAAACACCTCTTTAATAAATCTTTTTGCCTCTATTCCTGCCAGCTCAAAAGTATTATATTGAGGTTTGTAATATTTAATATGCTTAATTATCTCGCTCTTAATTACACCTTTGCTTTCTAATCTGGCAAGAAGAGTTGATACAGTCTGGATTTTCCATTCTATCCCCAGTCTAATTAAAACTTCTTGCAACTCTTTTGCTGTAATAGATTTCTGCATTTTACATAAAACTTCTAATACTTCTTTTTCTGCATTTGATAAATTTTTCATCACTCTTTCCCTTAAAAATAATAACTACATTTTTGTAGTTATACCTTACTACAAAAATGTAGTTATTGTCAATAAGCCGTTAATTATTTTTTGTAACACAGCCACCATAATGCATCTATATACATTTCTATCTATACTTTTTTGCAATCATAATATCTATACAATGCTTATGCGGCATGCCTCCACTGTTACAGTCAAAAATCACTTCATCCATCCGGGATATTTCCCAGTCATGATAATACGTAAATATCTCACTTGAATTCCATGGATAGTGGTTTACTTTTTTCTTTTTGTCATTCAATTCGATGAAAGGTTTATCTACAAAAACCTTTATAGCATTTACCCCATCTTCATTGGTATGTTCTTTCAGGTGTCCTGTTATTTCTGTTCTAAACTCAGGTCTCATGTAGTCAAATGCACCGCTGCTAAAGATAATGTCATAATTCTCTTTCAATCTGTAATCATTAAGATCCGCCTGAAAAAAAACTACATTCACGCCGAACTTTTCTGTTTAGTTTAGCCAAGCATTTCTACCGGCAGTTGAAAAAATCTCGTTGAAGCACTTTTTCCTTGCGATATGACTTTTTCTTACAAGTTCATTCTAAAAAGTCATGTCCACCTTCCTTATCTTCTACATCCGCATTAATCCTATATATCCCCCATGCCAATAACCTCTTTCAAGAATATATCCCTCTCGCCAGCGCGCAGTCCTCAGAATCAGCGCAAGTAGCTTTTCTATAAACGAAACAGACCTGTACGGCCATTTGGCGTAGCCTACCGGGCGGTATCAGTTTGAAAATGCGAAGATTCGGACGAGCAAGATGATTTTCAAATTGAATAAAACCCGAAAATGCCGACTTCTCTGAACAACGTTGAAAGGAGGCATTTTCGGGTTTTATGAAATTATGAAAATCACTGCGCAGACGAACACAAGCATTTCCAAACTGATACCGCCCGGTAGGCTACGCCAAATGGCCATACAGGTCGTACGCTATAAAAAGCCCCCGCGGACTATACAATCCGCGGGGTGGCTCACACACAATATATTTATCTGCTATTCCTATTTTTGAAATAGGCGAACAGACTTTGCAAAATTATGAAGAAGCACAGAAGCGCCGCCGTCATAATATTACTCCAGCTTGATAAAAGCTTTCCGTTGGTTGTTACAAGCGTCGAGATCGTTCCGTTTATGAGAACACCAAAGAGCGATCCGATAACGTTGCCGACACCGCCTGTAAGAAGCGTTCCGCCGATAACCGCAGATGCGATCGCATTCATCTCAAATCCGAGTGCCTGCTGAACGGAACCTGACATAGTATTTAGGCAATAGCATATTCCTCCGATGGAACAAAGGAATGAAGAAAGCATGTAGGCTTTCATCTTTGTAGCCTTGACATTAAGTCCCATCATCGTGGCCGACTGCTGGTTTCCGCCAACCGCATACAGACTTCTTCCAAACTTAGTATATTTAAGCAGGAAAAAAATAAGTGCCACGACCAGAATCGCTATAACTACCGTAGGTCTGATAAAAGGAACTACAGTCTTACCTTTTTTGTTTACATAACCAAGAAACTTGGGAAGATTTATCTTGGCATTTGCCCATTTATAAAACGTAGGATTCATCTGCTGTGTGATAGATATCTGATCCGTGCAGATAACCGCCGTCATGCCTCTTGCAAAGAACATACCTGCCATTGTAATGATAAACGGCTGTATCTTGAGATATCCGATAAGGAATCCCTGAACCGCTCCGAATATAAGCCCGATAACAAGGATCAGTATTATAAGCGGAATGCAGGGCCATCCCTTTACGCCCATTCCATATGCAAGAATCATACAATCCATCGCACCAAGCGATCCTACGGAAATATCAATTCCTCCCGTAAGCATTACACAGGTCATTCCGCAAGCAACGCAGATAAGTCCCGCATTTGTAATAAGGAGATTTAAAAATGTCTGTACATGTGTAAATCCCTTAGCCGAATAAACAACACATCCTGCCGCATACATCACAACAAAAAGAACTATGGTGATCAAAAGGAGCAGCGTGTTTCCGCTGAATTTCTTTAAACTCTTCATGCCTGCTGACCTCCTTCCACCTTAAGTGCTTTTCTTTTTGCCTCAGCATTTGCAATCCATTCTTTAAAGGTAGGTGCCTGAACAACTACGATGATAATAACTATGATGGCTTTAACAACAGGCGCCTGATCTGTCGAAACCCCCATGGCAAGAAGCGTTGTCGTGATAGCCTGAATTGTATACGCTCCTATCACCGCCCCCGCAAGATTGAACTTACCGCCTCCAAGGGAGTTTCCGCCAAGAGCAACCGCAAGGATCGCATCAAGCTCATAGTTAAGTCCGATATTGTTGGAATCGGCTGAATAAATTCGGCTGCTTGCGACCATTCCCGCAATTCCTGCACAGACACCGCAGATCACATAACACAAGAAGCATATAAGAGCCGAATTGATACCCGAAATCCTTGCCGCTCTGCTATTGATACCTGCAGACTGAATATAGAGTCCAAGCGCCGTCTTTTTAAGGAACAGCGTCACAACCGCGATAACCGCTATAGTAACGAAGATTGCCGTCGGAACAGGGCATCCCGGTATGAAATTACCGAGGTACTTGTAAGGCTCGTATCTTATATATGTAATCTGATTGTTACACATAAGAAGGCCGATGGCCCTTGCCGCAGTAAAAAGAATAAGTGTAGCGACCATAGGCTGTATCTTTAACTTGGCAACAAGTGCACCGTTCATTGCACCGCACACACCGCCAAGGAAAATTCCGAAAAGGATTCCCACTCCCATCGGAACTGCGAGTTCTGTAGTTGAGTTAACGCCGTAGCCTGCAAGCATCATACAGGTTCCGCAAGCAGATAAACTCATAACAGATCCCACAGAAATATCTGTTCCCGCAGATACAGCAACAACAAGCGTCTGCCCCACCGCAAGTATTGCTATCTCACTACCTCTGTTCAAAATATCTATAAGTCTTCCATACAACACTCCATGTTGAATACCGATACTGAAAAATGCCGGATTCTTTATCAAATTTATAAGTAGAACCAAAAGAAGGCAGAAGAAAGGCAAAAACAACTGCTGCTTCGTTAGTTTCTTTATTTTTTCCATCACTTCTCACCTCCCGCGATCGCACTCATCACACTTTCCTGCGTCATATCGCCGTCGATTTCCCCAACTTTTTCACCATCTCTCATGACGCACATTCTGGTGCAGGTTCGAAGCATCTCTTCTATCTCGGAAGATATGAATACCACACTCATTCCTTCTTGTGCAAATTGCAAAATAAGCTTCTGGAACTCCGTCTTTGTTCCGATATCAATACCTCTTGTAGGCTCATCAAGAATAAGAAAATCAGGATGTGTACACAACCATCTTGCAAGAATAACCTTCTGCTGATTTCCTCCCGAAAGCTGTGAAAGAGGCGTCTCTCTGCTCGCAGTCTTTATCTGGAGCATATCTATAAATTTATCAGCGATTTCAATCTGTTTTGCTCTTGAAACTTTTTTAAACATTCCGTTTCTTGCCTGAAGCGCAAGAATGATATTATCTCTGACAGACAGATCCCCTATACATCCGTCGGCTTTTCTGTCATCCGGAAGATAAGCCATACCCTCCTTGATGGCATCGATAGGTGCTTTTATATTGATCTCTTTTCCCTTAATATACTCTTTACCGGTCTGAGCCCTGTCTGCGCCGTAGATACAACGCACCATCTCGCTTCGCCCGCTTCCCAAAAGACCTGTAACTCCCACTACTTCGCCTTTGTGAATCTCAAAATCAAACGGCTTTACCGTTCCCTTATGGCTAAGCCCCTCTGCTTTGAGCATTATCTCGGGATTTATCTCGACATTTCCCTCAGGCTTTATCGCCGCAAGATCGTCAAAATCTTTTCCGAGCATGGCAGCTACCAGCTTAACTCTGGGAAGTTCGCTTATTGAATAGTCTCCAACGAAGCTTCCGTTTCTCATAACCGTGATTCTGTCACACACCGCATAAACCTGTTCAAGGAAATGTGTGACAAATATTATTCCGACTCCTTTTGCCTTAAGATCCCTCATTACGTTAAAAAGCTTTTCAACTTCGTTGTCGTCAAGCGAAGATGTGGGCTCATCGAGAATGAGTACCTTACATTCCATATCTACCGCTCTTGCAATAGCTATCATCTGCTGGATCGCAAGTGAATAATTTTCCAGAGCAACCGTCACATCAATAGATATGCCAAGCCCTGTCATTATCTCTTTTGCCCTCTTATTCATGGTACGCCAGTCAACCGTTCCTAATTTGGTCACGGGTTCGCGCCCGATAAAAAGATTTTCTGCAACCGAGAGGTTCGGGCAAAGATTGACCTCCTGATAAACAGTTGCTATTCCTACTTTCTGTGCATCTTCCGTAGAATGGTTAAAGACATTTCCTTCCACGCCCTGCACGTAAACCTCGCCGGCATCACGCTCATACACGCCCGTGAGACATTTTATGATGGTAGACTTTCCTGCGCCGTTTTCGCCCATCAGTGCGTGAATCTCGCCTTTATGAAGTGTAAGCTGTGCGTGATTAAGTGCTATTACACCCGGAAAAGCTTTCACTATGTCACGCATAACAATTAGTTCATTTTGCTCCATAAATAATACCTTTCTCTGTTTAAATGTAATAGGGCAGTTCATATGAACCACCCTATTTTAATTGCTTTTCTAATAAACAAAATCAATATGCTTCATCAACAGTTGCTTTATCAACTACGATAAGGGGTTCTGTAACATCCTTGCCTGAATTGTTCTTGTAAGAAATGTCCTTAAGAACATCCTCTGATACGAACCAGGGCTCTTCCATGAATGTCTGCTTCTCAACAGTCTGTCCGCCCTGAAGAGCCTGTATTATCTTAAGACAATCGGGTCCCTGAAGAGGATTGCACTGGAAGTCTGCATTGATCTCTTTGTCGAGAACCTTCTGAAGACCTGCTGTACAAGCATCGAAGGAAATAACGATCACATCACCGTCAACACCGTATGAAACACCTGCTGCCTTCATCGCATCTATAGCACCGAATGCTTCGTTATCATTCTGGCAGATAACAACGTTGAACTTACCTGCATAAGACTTGCAGTAAGACTCCATAACTTTCTGGCCGCCTTCCTGCGTGAAGTCGCCTGTCTGTGAATCAAGAAGCTTCCAGCCTTCCGAATCTACAAACTGATGGAATCCCTTTGTACGTCCGATCTCAGCAGAAGAACCTGTTGTTCCGGTGATCTCAAGAATATTGAGTTCCTTGATGCCCTTAGCTTCTGCATAAGCCTTAAGCCATGCGCCTGCCGCAAGACCTTCGTTTGTAAATTCAGAGCCAACCCATGAAACATATTTATCGGAATCATCGATAGTACGGTCAATTACAATAACAGGAATTCCGGCATCATCGGCCTCTGTAAGAACCGTATCCCATCCTGTAGATACAATGGGATCGATAACGATATAATCAACATCCTGCTCGATAAAGTTACGAACCGCCTCAAGCTGTGCAGCCGAATCGTTATCACAATCTACAAACTGAAGATCGATGCCGTTCTCACTTGAAAGAGCTGCTTTAACCGAATTTGTTGAAGCAGTACGCCAATCTGACTCGTGACCAACCTGTGCAAATCCAACCGTTATTGCTTCTCCGTCTGCTGCCGGTGCTTCTCCCGCGTCTGCAGATGTATCTGCCGGTGCTTCTGTTGCATCTGTAGCATCGGGAGCCGTTGCATCCGCTGCGCCTGATCCGCCACATCCTACCAGCATCGAAACTGACATTGCCGTAGCCATAATAGTTGCCAACACTTTCTTCTTCATACTTTGTACCCTCCATTTAATATATAAATGTTGAATGAATGTTTCTTATACACATTTTACTTAGAACCCGCATGTATTCATAGAATTTGGAGGCACCTTGCACAATTTTCTAACTTTTGACAATACAAATTCAGGTGCTATACTCTTATAAAAAGTACAAATTTGAAAAGACCTATTTTTAGAAATACTTTTGGTTGAATTTCTTTATATTTGAATAAAATTTTTTGGATTATATTGGAAAAAACTCCGGGAAATTATCTGATAGTTTTGATAAAGACTTATAAATTTACGCAGAATATTTTTTATGATCAAAAGAATACAAATTTTTTTACCCATTTTTTTATTAAAAGGCGAAGAAAAAAATGACCAAACAGGAAAATATTACAAAAAAAATAAAAAAAGAAATCTCACAAAGGCTTCTTTCAGGTAAAATGGCGCTTCCGACCGAAAAAGAGTTGTGTGAAAAATACTCCTGCAGCCGCCAGACCATAAGAAAGGTACTGTCAAACCTAAAAGAAGAGAAACTTATCAACTCCCGCCAAGGAAGCGGATATCATCTTACGGGCCTAAATCCGGACTCAGGAAGAAATCATATATGCCTTCTTTTCGCAAGGCCTGACGAATATATTTATCCTTCTCTTATCTACGATATCGAAAAGAACATCTCTTCAGGAAGCGACATTCCTCTTTCCGTCTCCGTTTCCGAGACTCAGTCCGACTTTTTCAGGGAAAGAAACATTCTGAAAGACCTTCTTAAGAATCCTCCGCTGGTTATTTTATCCGAATGCTTTTCGCTTATGGATAATCCAAACCACGATTTATACGAAGCTCTTGAAAAGAAAGGGTGCTCCGTCATCTTCCTCTACGGAACCTACCGAAACATGCAAGATTTCCCCTCCATAGCGGAAGGAGCATACGATGCCGCATACAATCTTGTTATACAGCTTCATACAAACGGACACCGCAGGATCTCAGGCGTTTTCAAAAACACCAATCCTCAGGACTCTTCCATGATATCCGGCTTCATCTCTGCCCTCAGAGACCTTGACATTGATTTTGGTAAAAAAAGATATGTGATTGAAGATGCTCCCTCTTCCGACATAAGCGCCCTTTGCAAAGAATCAGATGCGATCATATTTGGAAGCGACGAACTTGCCTATCCGCATGTAAAGGCGCTCAGAGACAAGAAGCTCATAAACCTGAAAGAAAAGAAAGTATACAGTTTTGACAACAGTTATCTTTCACAGGTAAATTCTTTTCGCATAAAAAGCTTTTCCCACCGCGAAAAGACGCTTTCCTATACTATCGCCAAAAGAATTCTTTCTACGATAAAAGGACAACCGAAAATCTCGATTGTCCTTCCCTATCAGCTGTTTTGATTTCTGTATTCTCTCGGTGACATCCCGTACATCTTCCTGAATACAAAGCTGAAATAGTGTGAATCCTTATATCCTACCGCAGCGGCAACATCCGCCGTATGCATCCTCTCTTTTGCAAGAAGCTCTCTTGCCTTTTCAAGGCGTTTTGCCGTAAGGAATTTCACGAATGTCGTGTCCATCTCCTTACTAAAGACTGTGCTCAGATAGCTGCTGTTGACAGAAAGCGCCTCCGCAACATCAACCAGCGTACAGCTCTCATTCATGTAATTTTCATCAATATATGCAATGGCATCGCTGATAAGCTTATTTCCGCGCCTATTAGAAGCGCCATCCCTAAGTTCAAGCGCACTCTTAAGCAGCGACGTCATAAACTCCGAAACCTGCTTACTCTTTATCTCGTACCCGTCTTTAAGGGAAAAGAGATTCTCATCAATATCTTTTCCCGTAACTCCGCTTGCTTCAAGGAAACTACTTGCGGCAAAAAGTGAGTTGAGCACAAAGAAATTCCTGAACACATGACTCTTTAACGCATCACCGAGACTCGACAGATACTCCGAAACAAATTCACCAATCTCACTTTCCGTTCCCGTCGAAAGAAATCCCTTAATGACCGCGCTGTCAACCTTTGAACTGTCTATATTCTCGATCGAACCGTCATTTTGAGCAGATGTATATTTCGCTGTGGTCTCTTCCGTGAGAATATGAGTATCCTGCACAAAGTATCTGCATGCAAAAGCATGGTTGACCTGATTAAAGCACTTAACAAGCGCGCTGAACCTCTCAACAGGCTTACCAGCCGAAACATACCACTCTATCTTGTCATCCTTATCCTCGCAGATCTCCGTGATCTTAGAAACGCCTTTTTCCACGTAATCCGCAACAATATCTTTTTCGCCCTTAACAATAACTATGTAAGTGTTAAGCGACCATCTCGAAAGTATATATGCGGGGAACCTAAGGAAATAACTCATAAGTTCCTCTAGCGCCCTGCAATACTGAACGGAGCCTATTTCCTCAAATGGCTTCTCTTTATCTTTTATGGAAAAAAGAATGAGACTGAATGCCGAGGCCGTGATATCAAGCGAAAGCTTCCCCGCTTCGACATAGATATCCTTTACAGGCATCGTACCGGTAAGAACTTTTTCAAAAAACTCTCTCCTTTGAAGCTGCTCATACTCCTGCGTCTCCATCTGATATTGCATCAGATATCCTTGCTGAGTGCGCTCTTTCTCAATCTTCTCTTTTACACTGTCGAGAACTTCCTTCATTCCCGACTTTGTGATCGGCTTTTAGATATACTGATCGACGCCCTCTTTGATAGCTCTTTTTGCATATTCAAAATCATCATACCCGCTCATGATGACAATACGCATTGACGGAAATTCTTTTTTCACGATATGACTAAGTGACAGGCCGTCCATAAAAGGCATCTTGATGTCCGTTATAAGAACATCCGGCGCCGTCTTCCTGATAAGCGGAAGCGCCACCTCACCGTCACTTGCTTCTCCGACAAAACTAAATCCATACTCTTTCCACGGAATGTTGTCTCTGAGGCTCTCCCTCACAACACTTTCATCCTCCACAAGAAAAACCTTAAGCATAATAACCCCTTAATAATTTCTGTCTTCGATATACTCATCGACATTTTCTTTTGTAAAAACCTTCTCTTCCATATAATAAGCCTTGTCGACTTCTCTTCCCGCTTCAAGATCGTTTATTATCTGAGCAAGAAGTTCTCCCGAATTTGGATTGCACTCGACATCGACATTTATAACACCTTCTTTTACAAGCTCCAGAGCTTTCCTCGTCCCATCAAAAGAGATAAGAACAGGCTCTCCTATGCCACCCGTCTTGACACCCGCTTCTTTCAAAGCTTCTATCGCACCAAAGGTCATATCATCATTCTGACACACGATCACATCGATATCGTCAAACTCCCCCAAGAGTCTGGCCATCGTCTCCTTGCCTTTGGTCTGCGTAAACTCCCCTGTTGCAGAAGCAAGCATCTTCCAGTTCATGTGTCTTGCCGCAATTGCCCCAAAACCTTGCGCCCGTCCTTCCTTCGCAGACGATCCGCTTGTCCCTTCAATCACAACAATATTGATATCCTCTTCGCTCTTCCCCCGGCTGTCAAGATACTCTTCAAGCCACTTCCCCGCCGACGCACCTTCCGCGTACATATCTTCCCCAATAAAAGATGTGTACATTGATTCGTCATTTACAGAGATATTTCTATCGAGCAATATCACGGGAATTCCCGCATCTTTTGCTTCGGCGAGGACCACATCCCATCCCTCCTGAATTACAGGGCAGATTACTATATAATCAACCCTCTGGGATATGAAATTTCTCACAGCCTTAAACTGCTTCTCCTGTTTCTGCCTTGCATTGTCAAATATGAGAAAAAAGCCGTTGCCCGTAGATAAAGCGGCTTTCACGGATTCAGTGTTCGCACTTCTCCACGTGGACTCGCTTCCAAGCTGTGAAAAGCCTACACTGATCAGCGCATCGTTTGCCTTCGTCTCGATCCCGCCGTCTTCGGATGATACATCATATACATAAAAACCTGTAAACGGCCCGCACCCTGTCAGCATAACCGCGACAGCCGTCAAAAGAGCCGCGATCTTATGTCTGTTTATCAGCATTTTTATCCTCTTCGTAATTGAACAAAATTGCAGGGATAACCACAGATACCGTGGTCCCTTTTCCAAGTTCCGATTCTATTGAAATTCCATACCTGTCACCGAAATTCATCTTAATTCTTTCGTTGACATTTGCCATGCCAAATCCCGTGTCGGTATCTTTGGCAGGCTTGGTCAGCTCTTTTCTGATATGACCGAGCGCTTCCTCATCCATTCCGACTCCGTCATCACTTACTTCAAATCTGATAAGTTCATCTTCTATCCTGCCTGTGATCCTGATAAGTCCGGACCCTCTCTTATTCTTAATGCCGTGATACAATGCATTCTCAACAAGCGGCTGAAGCGTCATCTTCAAAATCTTATAATTATTTAAACTGTCATCGATATCTATATAATAACACAGTATATCGGAATATCTTACGCTCTGAATCTCAAGATAACTCCTTATATGCTGCGCTTCTTCGCGGATGGTTATCCATTCTTTGCCGTGGCTTAACGATATCCTAAAGAACTTGGACAAAGAAACAACAATGTCTTCCGCCTCCTGATTTTTCCCATCCTCGATAAGCCAGACGATGGTATCAAGAGTGTTATACAGAAAATGAGGATTTATCTGCTCCTGCAAAAGCCTTGCCTCCGCCATTCGCATTTTCTTTTCATCCTCTCTTATCTGTTCCATCTGTATCTCAAGATGAGCCGCCATATCATCTACGCTCTCGGAAAGAAGAGAAATCTCATCCTCAAGGTCAACAGAGGTTCTTACGGAAAAATTTCCTTCCGCAATTTCCTTTGTTGCGGAGCTGAGCGCATCAATGGGTTTAACGATACTCCTTGCTATCTTGTCCGTAGTAAGCACGGTACATAATATTCCGAGGATAAGGAGAAAGATAAGAAAAACCAGAAGATCTTCCATCTCTTTAATAAGGCCCTTATTGATAACCTCGATGGTCTTGGTCTGATAATAGATATAATACTGAATATTGTCCTGTATAAGCTCTGTCAGCGAATATATATTGGAATCGAGCATCTCGACGTCTTCATCGTAGTTGCCGCCTGCTTCTACGCTTTTTTTGATATCGTCAAGCCTGTTCTCGAGAGTATCTACGTTTCTGAGAAGTGTCTCAAGCCACGTCCTACTGTTTACTTCTGTCGTGATCGACTTAAGTTCCGTAAAATCTCTTCGGATATTCTCAACAAGAACATACGGATCGCTCTCATCGCCTTTTCCGAACATATCTCTTCCTACGATTATCCTATATACGCTTTCATCCATCTGTTCCTTAAAAGTAAGATTATAGCTGTTTGCAACGGTCAGATTACTTACGATGGTGTTGTAAGCATCGGAATAATTTGTAAGCGAAAAGATCATGTACAAGATTATCAGCACAAACGGCACCGTTATCATTGCCGCCAATATGATCAGCCTTCTTTTCAAAGGCTTCTTTACCCGTGGTTTATTATTTTTCGGCACAGTTTTCATACTAAATTCAGTATACTGTCAGGCCATAATGTGGTCAATGAAGATTATTGCCTTTTGGGACGTTCAGACAAAGGGCCATAGGTTTGGATATGCGTGTGTACGTCTTCGGTGTGATTTTCTAAAAATCCTAAATCGGCAGATGCCTCATTTCACGTTGTTCAGAACAATCGTCATCTGCCGATTTATGAATTTTGAAAATCAATCACCTCGTACAAAAACACGCTTATCCAAACCCATGGCCCATGTGCCTGAACCGGCTATAAAATCGCACTATTTGCTCTGAAATAAAAAAATCTAAATCAAAAAGCATTTCGCTCGCGAAATGCTAGCGCGCGAGCGGATTGCGTAAGCAATATATTCCTTACCGCGAGCTGCGCATCCTTGCGGAGCGTTTTTGTTGAATAGGGAATTTCAGAGAAATTTCCTATTCAATAAAAAAACGGCTCAATGCGGATTTTACTGCATTGAGCCGAGTATTATATCTATAATTATTTCTCACCGTTCTTCTCATTATATTCCTGAATAGTTGAATATACATCGATACGAGCCTTCATATCTTCGGGCATTCCGACAAACATTGAACCATAGTGGAAAGTATCACCGTTCTTTGATGCTCTTACGATCTGAATGAATACGTGAAGGACCTCTTTTGTCCATATTGTAAGGTTAGCTTCGTAATTAGCGCCGATTGTAAGCTGCTTGTTTGTTGAGAATCCAACGCCGTCTCTTGATGCATCGGTAATTGTGATCTCAACTGTTTCGAAGCTTTCCCCGCCGATTTCCTTAAGGAGTATTTCGCCTGCCAAATCAAGTCTCTTGGTTCTTCTTCTATTATCCATTATATAACCCCCGATAAAAAGTGTTACTAATATAATACCTTATTCGGAAAAAATAGCAACTACTTTACATTTTTTCGGTCATTTTCAGTAAACGATAAAAACTTCCCACCCTGTTGCATATAGATGCAGTATACCATCAGGGCGCGGAACTTAAAGTAAAATCATTTCAAACTATTCTCATATTCCGCAAACGACATCGTAAATTCTTTCATATCATCAAGCCTTAAAAGGATTCCGCCCTTACGCTCTTTGTCATCAGGCTCGGCACAACCGCCGTCGATGTCTATAACATTCTCTTCCCGATATGATGAAAGCGGGCGGGAATCTCTGTCTTTTCCGAGATAATAAGCCGGTACATGGCCGATGACAAATACCCACGGTCTGCACGCAGCATAGTCTTTAATACTCTTATATATATCCTCTCTAAACGGAGAATACCAGACAATATAACGCGCAATGTCAGAATCCATATCTTTATATGGAATGTCCGTAACTTCTTTTACAAAAGCGGTATGAGTAAGGAAAAAAGTTGTTCCGTTCACATCGACTTTAGTGGAGACCGGACAGGAATTAAGCCAGTTAAGGAGTTCTTTTCTCTCCCTCTTCTTAAGAAGCCTGTACCTGTGATATGTTACGGCGCCTCCGTTTTGAAAAAGCCAGTTTACAGCTCTTCTTCCGTGAATCTCACTGAGATTCGGAGTAACACTTCCGTTTGGAGCCGTCACGTGAAGCATCATAGTCTCATGGTTTCCCAAAAGAAAATACATATTGCGTGCACGCATCACATGACGCAATATCTTTATGCCGTCAGGACCGCGGTCAATAGCATCTCCGAGCATATACAATTTGTCAGCGCCCGAAAAACCTACTTTTTCGAGCAGTTTTTTAAATAATCCATATTGACCGTGAAGATCTGATATTACATAAGTTGCCACACTGTCCTACTCCATCCTGTCAGTAATAAAACACGCATCGCCGAATGAAAAGAATCTGTACTTTTCTTTTATGGCTTCTTCATATGCGGCCAAAATGTTCTCTCTTCCCGCAAGTGCCGCAACAAGCATTACAAGCGTCGACTCGGGAAGATGGAAATTGGTGATAAGACAGTCGAGAACCTTAAACTTATAACCGGGATAAATAAAAATCGAAGTATCACCGCTGCACTCAGAAAGTCTGCCGTTTTCATCGGCGGCGCTCTCTATCGTTCTGCAACTGGTTGTTCCGACACAGATAACTCTGTGACCGTTTTCTTTTGCCCTGTTTATCTTCTCTGCTGCCTCAGCCGTAACCTGATACCATTCGGTATGCATATGGTGCTCTTTGACATTGGTCACCTTAACGGGTCTGAATGTTCCAAGTCCCACATGAAGCGTTACAAAAGCCATATCTACGCCCTTGTCCGAAATTCTCTTAAGAAGTTCATCTGTAAAATGAAGCCCTGCAGTTGGTGCTGCCGCAGAGCCTTCATATTTGGCGTAAATGGTCTGATACATATTCTTGTCTTTGAGTTTATGAGTGATATAAGGAGGAAGCGGCATCTCGCCAAGCCTGTCCAAAACTTCCTCCCAGATTCCTTCATAATAGAACTTAACAAGTCTGTTTCCGTCTTCTACTATATCAAGGATCTCAGCGGTAAGGATTCCACCGCCAAAAGAAACTCTTGCACCGGGACGAAGCTTCTTTCCGGGCTTAACCAGAGTTTCCCATATATCATTTTCTTTTCTCTTAAGAAGAAGGATCTCAACCGCTGCGCCTGTTCCTTCCTTTTCACCAAGTAATCTTGCGGGAATAACCTTGGTGTTATTAAGAACAAGGCAGTCACCGGGCTCAAGATAGTCGATGATATCACTAAAAATCTTATGTTTAGTTTTGCCGGTCTTTTTATCTATCACAAGGAGTCTGCACTCATCTCTTTTTTCAAGAGGGTCCTGAGCTATGAGTTCCTGTGGCAGATCAAAGTAATAATCTGCGGTTGATAATCCTATCTGTGTACTTTCTGACATAACTTCTTACTTTCCAAAAAAGAACGTTTTTATTCATTGCAAAAATCCATTTTCTCGAGGAAAGCGATATATCCCCTCAAAGATTCATAGAGATCTGCTTTACTTATTACTTCGCACGGTGAATGCATGTTAAGAACGGCAACTCCCGAATCAATAACATTCATTCCGTATTTAGCAAGTATGTATGCTATGGTTCCGCCGCCACCAGCGTCTACCTTACCAAGCTCAGCAGTCTGGAACAACACACCCGCTTCATCAAATACTCTTCTGACTTCAGCGATGTACTCCGCATTTGCGTCGTTTGCAGAGCTCTTTCCTCTGGATCCGTTATATTTGTTAAATACAGGTCCAAAGCCAAGATATGCACTGTTCTTCTTCTCAAATACCGAAGCAAAATGAGGATCGAAAGCTGCGCTTACATCAGATGAAAGCATGCATGAATTGGAAAGACATCTTCTAAACTTAAGATCGTCAAAACTTCCGTTTGTCAGCGCAATAAGCTCGGCAACGACATTTTCAAAAAATCTTGATGTCATTCCTGTGGCACCGACACTGCCGATTTCTTCTTTATCAACAAGGATGCAGCATCCTGTTCTCTTAAGATCTCCTGCTTCTAACAGAGCACGAGCCGAAGGATATGCACATACTCTGTCATCATGTCCGTATCCAAGTATCATCGATCTGTCAAAGCCGGCATCTCTTGCTTTTCCGGCAGGTACGATCTCAAGCTCTGCAGATATGAAGTCTTCCTCTTCTATTCCGTAAAGATCGTACAATAATGCAACAATTCCTCTTCTTACCGCACCTGAAAGCTTATTTTCCTCAGCTTTTTCTTCCTTTTCGGCGTTAACGGCATACTGCTCACCGGGTGTAAGCTTGGAATCGTCTTTTTTATCTTCAGACTTTTCTTTTCCCTCGACAACAAACGGTCTGTTACCTATAACAAGGTCAAGAGCTTCTCCCTCGATCACGTTTGATGCCTTCTTGCCCATCTGCTCACTTGCAAGATGAATAAGAATGTCTGAAATGAAGAAAACGGGATCATCCTCATCTTCACCGACATTTAATATCACTGTCGTTCCGTCTTTTTTAACCACAACTCCGTGAATTGCAAGCGGTATGGTCACAAACTGGTACTTCTTGATTCCGCCGTAATAATGCGTATCAAGATAAGCAATTCCGTTGTCCTCATACAAAGGATTCTGCTTAACATCAAGTCTCGGTGAATCAATATGCGCACCGAGAATATTAAGTCCGTTCTCCAAAGGATCGGAACCTATCTTGAACATAACGACGGTCTTATTCATCCATACCGAATAAACCTTATCGCCTTCTTTGAGCTTAACATTACCTTTTATGAGCTTATTCAACTCTCTGTAACCTTCTGCCTCGATCTCATTTACTATCGTATCTACTGCTTCACGTTCTGTCTTGGAGTTATCAAGGAATTTCTTGTACTTTTCAGCAAACTTATCACATTCCTTGAGCTGTGTACGGTTATAAGTTGTCCACACGTTCTTCTTATTCATAATTTAATACCTCATTAAAAACTTATTTTATGAACGAAGTTCTATGCCAAGATCCTGTAATCCTTTGAGTATTTTCTTCATTGCCGAGTTGATCTCATCATCTTCCATAGTCTTTTCTTTATCTCTAAATACAAGAGAATATGCCATCGACTTAAAGCCGTCCTTGATCTGTGATCCCTCATAGATATCAAACAGTGTCAATTCTTCGAGCTTCTTGCCGCCGCGCTGACGAATCATCTTCTCGATGTCTCCTGCAAGAACCGCCTTGGGCACTACCATAGAAATATCTCTTGTGACTGCAGGGAACTTAGCTATTCCTGTATATATTGTATCAAATTTAGCGTACTTAACAACCTCAGGCATATCAATAACGGCAACATAGACTCTTGTATCGATGTCATAGTTATCGCATACCGCAGGATGAACTTCGCCGAGATAACCGATAACTTCACCGTCATAAATGACATTTGCCTGTCGTCCCGGATGAAGGAATGACTTGCCTGCATTAGGATCGTATTCAACCTTATCAAGCATATTTACGCTATCAAGAAGCTCTTCGATAACGCCCTTCATGCTGTAGAAATCTCCGTCTCCGTAGAATCCGAGTGTGAGCTGCATTCTCTCATCGGGAAGCTCTGTAAGAGGAAGACTCTTTGCCACATAGATGTTACCCATCTCATAGAGGCGAACGTCCTTGTTTCTGCGGTTATAGTTGGTTGCAAGGCTTGTGAGCATTCCGTTTAAGGAAATTGTTCTCATTATTGAGAAATCTTCTCCCAAAGGATTTGAGATCTTGATGGCCTTTCTTTCAACTGCGTCCTCGGGTAAAAGAAGCTTATCAAATACCTTGGGGCTTTCAAATGAATATGTATATCCCTGTGAAAATCCGCAGAACTGTGCTACTTCTCTTGCCTTCTTCTCAACTCTCATCTTGAATGAGATACCACCTGTTGTAGCGCTTGTCTTGGGAAGAGTTGTAGGAATCTTGTCATATCCTGAGAATCTTGCAACTTCCTCCGCAATATCGCACATCTGATTGAGATCCTGACGGAAAGAAGGAATGATAACTTCATCAGTCTTCTTATCATACTCAACTTCTTCTCTCTTTAAGATCTCGATCATCTCATCCTTTGAAATATCTGTTCCGAGGAGGCTGTTGATCTTATCTGCTTCAAGCGCAAATCTCTTTAAAGGCTTGATTGGAAGTCCGACCTGAACTACGCCGGGAACAACCTTACCGCAGCCAAGCTCGTTGATAAGCTGGCAGGCACGGTTTATAGCATCAAGTGCGTTTGCGGGATCAAGTCCTTTTTCGAAGAATCCCGAAGCATCTGTACGAAGGCCTACTCTCTTAGCGGACTTTCTGATGTTAGGTCCGTTAAATGTAGCAGCTTCGAAAAGAACTGTCTTAACATCGTCAGTGATCATTGAATTCTCACCGCCCATGATTCCTGCAAGTCCTACTTCTTTCTCAGCATCACAGATCATAAGAACTTCGCTGTCAAGCTTTCTCTCCTGTCCGTCAAGAGTTACGAAAGTCTCGCCGTCCTTAGCTCTTTTTACAACAATCTTGTTTCCTGCGATAGTTGAAAGGTCGTAAGCGTGCATAGGCTGACCGTATTCCATCATTACGTAGTTTGTGATATCTACGAGGTTATTGATAGGTCTGATTCCTACGCTTGCAAGTCTTCTCTGCATCCATTCGGGTGAAGGTGCGATCTTTATATCAGTAGCAACCCTTGCGCAATAATTTGAGCAAAGGTCTGTATCCTTAATCTCAACGTCTATGAAATCCTTAACGTTTCCTTTTCCGTCTTCCTTAACTTTAACTACGGGAGCCTTGAAAGGAAGCTTATATGTAGCTGCAGCTTCTCTTGCAAGACCGAGAATGCTGTAGCAGTCTACACGGTTTGATGTAACTTCAAACTCAAATACTGTGTCGTGAAGTCCGAGAACTTCTACGGCATCAGCGCCAACCTTAGTATCTTCGGGAAAGATATAAAGTCCGTCTTCGGGAGCTTCGGGATAAAAATCCTTTGTTGAGCCAAGTTCCTCGATTGAGCACATCATACCTGCACTCGGAACACCACGGAGCTTTCCTGCCTTGATCTTGATTCCTTCTGCAGGATTAGGGCTTCCGTCATGACCTCCGGCAACACGTCCGCCGTCAAGAACAACGGGAACCTTATCGCCTTCCTTCATATTCTTTGCACCTGTAACGATCTGAATTGTCTCTGTTCCGATATCAACCTGGCAGATAACGAGCTTATCTGCATCGGGGTGCTGTTCGATTGTCTTGATCTGACCTACTACGATCTTTTCAAGATTCTTATCAAGTGCTGTATATGTTTCAGTCTTTGTACCTGAAAGTGTCATATCATCGAAAAATTCCTGATCGGTGCATGAGAGATCAGGCACATATGCTTTTATCCATGATTTTGATGAATTCATATTTTTTCTCCTGTTTATATAAAAAGTGATGATCAATATTATTTGCTCTTTTAGCGATATACGGATTGCTTCGCTTCGCTCTCGCAATCCTACGTTCATTCGGAAATCGATATGCTCATTTCATTCGCATATCTTTTTTCCTCATTTCCGTTCGGTCTTCATGGTCATACTTTGCACTGTGCAAGCACAGCAAAGTATGACTATGAATCCCTATATCGCTAAAACTGATTAAGAAATCTAATATCATTCTCATAAAGAAGGCGCATATCATCAATCTCGTATTTGAGAAGGGCTATCCTCTCAAGTCCCACACCAAAAGCAAATCCCTGATACTCATTGGGATCGATGCCGCTCATCTCCAAAACATGGGGATGAACCTGTCCGCAGCCAAGGATCTCGATCCAGCCCTCGCCCTTGCAGAAACGGCAACCCTTGCCATGGCACTTAAAGCAGCTGACATCCATCTCAGCAGAAGGCTCCGTAA
>ODAI011712858.1_pt1 | contig 22773 bp, 17 predicted proteins | sample 1539321 | NCBI WGS metagenome assembly ODAI01 (sample SAMN02144231, study PRJEB22623) | gut metagenome | biome: sheep rumen | host: Ovis aries | place: New Zealand | reverse complement strand
GCAAGCGGAGCGGCGGCCAGAATCACGATGAGCAGCGTCACCGCATGCACGAGGCCTGCCACTGGCGAGGCCGCGCCGCTCTTGATGTTGGTCACGGTACGGGCAATGGTGCCGGTTGCCGGAATGCCGCCGAAAAACGGCGTCACAAGGTTGGCAATGCCCTGCCCCATCAGTTCCTGATTGGGGTCGTGGCGATCATCGGTCATGGCGTCTGCAACACGGGCGCAGAGCAGGCTTTCGATCGAGCCCAGCAGGGCGAGCGTGATCATCGGTCCGATGAGCTTCTTGAAGTCGCCCCATTCGAAACTCGGGATGGCAAGGTCGGGCAGCTTCTGGGGGATGCCGCCGAACTTGGAGCCGATGGTTTCTACGGGCAGGGCAAAGAAAGAAACGACAACGGTGGACAGAACCAGAACGATGACTGTGGCGGGGAAACGGCCTAGGAGCTTTTTCCACGCCGGGTCATGCATCGTGTAGTTTGAAGGCCAGAACTTGACGATCAGGAAGCTCGCGAACGCGACGCCGAGCGCGTAGGGATTGACCGTGTGGATGTTCTCCGCGAGCGTCTGGATCTGATGGAAGAAATCCGCTGGCATCTTTGCAATCGTGAGGCCCAGGAAGTCCTTAACCTGGCTCAGTCCGATCAGGATTGCAATACCGTTGGTAAAGCCGATCACGATGGAGACGGGAATGAAGCGGATGAAGCTACCCAGCTTGAATAGTCCCATCAGCAAAAGCAGGATGCCCGAACCGATGGTCGCCAGCAGCAGGTTCGCAAGGCCGTACTGGGCAATGATCCCGTAGATGATGACGATGAAGGCACCTGCAGGCCCCCCGATCTGCACACGGCAGCCGCCGAACAGGCTGATCAGAAAGCCGGCAATGATCGCCGTGTAGATGCCCGCTTCCGGCGGTACGCCCGAAGCGATGCCGAAGGCCATCGCAAGCGGCAATGCGACCATGCCGACGGTAAGGCCGGCGCTGACGTCGCGCGTAAGCATCCGAGCGTTGTAGTGACGCAGGGAATCAAAGCTGACAGGATGGAAGGGGGCGAGCGGCAGATGCCGCAGCGTTTCCTTGCAAAGGGAGAGCACTGACATGAAATTTGGGGGCGGCGGAACGGAATCGGGGGTGGACCGGCAAATTGGGTTTCGTCGTCCCGTCCGATGTTATGGGTTGTCGGGAACGAAAAAAGAGCGCGGATTTTATAGGATTTTTTCTGAAATCGCCATAGCGAAAGGCGATTGAGAGTGTTGTTTTGCCTCGAAAAAACGAGGAGCCGCTCGAGCGGCCCCTCGCAGATGAAAACTGGGCAGAGCAGCTTTAGTGCGGGTAGAGGGCGCCTAGAATGCGCGGGCCGTTTGCGTTGGTGACTTCGGGCAGGTTTCCGGGGTTGCGATGCAGAAATGCCCAGGCGAGCCAGGCAAAAGCCATGCCCTCAACGTGAAGCGGGTGCACGCCCAGAGCCTGGGTGGAGCGCACAAGGACGTCTTCCCCGGCCTCCTGGCTGATCACGCGGCACAGAGCTCCGTTCAGGGCACCGCCGCCGCAGAGGTAAATCTCCTTGGTCTGGTGGGCGAAGCGCTTGATCGAATCCACAATGGTTTTCGCCGTGAGCGTCATCAAGGTTGCCTGCACATCGGCCGGATCTTCATCGGCCAGTTTGGCGCGGAGCCAATCCAGATTGAACAGTTCTCTGCCGGTGCTCTTGGGCGGCTTTTGGGAGAAATAGGGTTCGGCCAGGAGCCTTTCAAGCAGGGCTTCGTCGACGTGACCGGTTGCGCCCCATGCGCCGTTGGCATCGAAGTCGCGGCGGAGATTTTTTTTGCACCAGCCGTCAAGAAGCACATTGCCCGGACCGCAGTCAAAGCCGATGATCTTTCCGTAACTCTTTTTGGGAGGCAGGAACGTGACGTTGGAAATGCCTCCGATGTTGACAACGCTGCGCGCAATGTCCGAGGAGAAGACCTGGCGATGAAATGCGGGCACGAGAGGGGCGCCCTGGCCGCCCGCAGCCATGTCGCGGGATCTGAAGTCGGCAATCACGTCAACGCCGGAGAGTTCGGCAATCAGTGCCGGATTGCTGAGCTGAAGGGTCCAGCCCTTCTCCGGCCGGTGGCGGATGGTCTGCCCATGGACTCCGGCGGCGGCAACGGCTGAACGCGGAATGTCTGCCTCATTGAGCAGTTCGTGGATGGCATGGGCATAGGTCTTGGACAGTTCGACCGCCGCATCCTGCATGGTCTCGATTTCATTGTCGCCCGGTTTGCACAGGGCAAGCAGCGTCTTGCGCAGGTCACGGTCAAAGTCCAGATGGGAGTGACCGACAAGTTTGGGTTTGTCGCCGGAAAAATCAACAGCAACGGCGTCTACGCCATCAAGGCTGGTTCCGGACATGAGACCGAGAGCGATGGTCTTGATCATTTGTAGCTCCAAGATCGAAATGCAATGCCCCCGCATGCGGCCAGAAAAAGCCCCAAAGCGAAGCGAGCGGCATTTTAGAGTGTTGCGAGGTCGGACGAGACGGTGAAAATGCTTAGAAGCAGAGCAATCCAGGGAGGAATGCCCGAAAAACAGCGCAAATATGAGAATTTTTTCCCTAGTTGACTTTCTTTTGGGGTTTTCCCTTATCTGCCTGTGCCGTGCTGGCAGAGCTCTTGCCGGTCGGCAAATCAAATTTCTTTTCCAATGCGGCAATGTCCGCTTTCAGACGGGTCTTTTTGCTGGACGACAGAGCCCGGGCGGTTGGGATTTTTGCCGTCATCGGATTGATCTGCTGCTTATGGAAGCGGAGCTCGTAGTGCAGGTGCGGGCCGGTGGCAAGCCCGGTCATGCCCACCCGGCCGATCTGCTGGGAAATCGTGACATGCGATCCGGGGCGAATGCCCTTGGAAATGACGGACAGATGGGCATAGACGGTTTCGTAGCCGTTGCCGTGGTCAATGAGAATATGTTTGCCAAAGCCCGTGCCCCAGCCCGCTTTGCGGACCACGCCATCGGACGCTGCACGAACGACTGCGCCTTTCGGGGCGCTGAAGTCCGTTCCCAGATGAGGCCTGACCACGCCCGTGATGGGATGCTTTCTCACCCTGTTGAAACCGCTCGAGACAGCACGCACGTCAAGGGGCACGCGCAGAAAGGCCCGGCGGGCAGTCATGCCCTCTTTATCGTAATAGCTGCCGGCTTGAGAGCCGTCATTGAGCCAGTAGTAGCTGAATGTTCTGTGGCCCCGGCGCAAAACCACGGCAAGAGGCTTGCCGTAGCCGACAACGTGGTCGTTGGCCTGCTTTTTCTCGTAGACGACCCAGAACTGATCGCCTTTGTTCATGGACCAGAGAGGATCGCGGTCGCGATCGAAAATGGCGTGAACCTGCCGGATCACAACAGCGGGGAGCCCTGCTCTGGAAAGACTGCGGTCTATTGCGCCCTGAACCTTGCCGCTGACCAGCGTTTCGTGCATGCGGAAGCGGAATGGCCGGGAACTAATCGCGACATCGCTTTCCGGGGAGGTGCGGTTAAGTGTGAACATCTTCCCGCCCATTCCCTTGTTTTCCAGATAAACCGACAAGGTCTTGATCGAGCCGGAAGGAAAGACTTCCGCCGTGACGAGCTGGTTCGCCCCTGCCTTGCGCATGGAGGCGGCGAGGGCGTGTCTTCTGTCCTTGGTCACCGTGTCAAGTGCCTTCGGGTCGGTAATGCCCATTCGGGCGAACAGACGGGGGAGCGGTTCGTTCTTTGCCGTCCGGGCCGTGCGGCTGACGGTGGCCGAAGAAACGGAAATCTGGGCAATCTGGGCGGAAACATCCGGCATGTCCAGCGCAGTGATGTTTTCATGCTGGACGATTGTCTCAACCGTTGGCGCAGGGCGGGAGAAATAGGCTGCCGAAACGGCAATGGCAGGCATGATGAAAATGCCTGCGGCCAGAGCGGACGGGCGCGACAAATTGCGCCAGCGCGGATCGCTGGCGGCTTTTTCGGCCACAAAACTGATGGCTTGTTGCCCCAGCTGTCGCAGCTGTCTGCCGAAAAAGGACTGGCAGGTCATTGACTCGGATGGCTCCGGCAGGAATGAAAACTAGTGCAATTATAGGGAGGAATGCGCTCAGCAATTGAGGCATGCCGGACTGATTTTTTTCGAAAACGGACGGAATGTGGCGCAGTCCGACTTGGCCGCGACAGTTGACATCCTTCCCCGGTGGAAATCGATGGCTTTGCGGGCCAATCCTGTAAAATCGCCGGACTCGCGAGGCAAGAGTGCCTCTATGTACCTTTTTGCAATGAATGATTCAGAGGAGTTCAGCAAGCAATGACCGAGCAAGTTCAGCAGCAGGAAAAGAAATACGAGGTGACGCCCGAGATACGGGAGGCCATGGCAACGATCCGCCGCGGCACCGATACTTTGCTTATCGAAAGCGAGCTGGAGCAAAAGCTTGCGCGATCCCGTGCAACCGGAGAGCCGCTGCGCTGCAAACTGGGGCTTGATCCCACCGCTCCGGACATTCATATCGGACACACCGTGGTGCTCAACAAGCTGCGTCAGCTGCAGGATCTCGGACACACGGTGATCTTCCTGATCGGCGACTTCACGGCTGCGATTGGCGATCCTTCCGGCAGAAACGTTACTCGTCCGCCGCTCTCTGCCGAGCAGATCAAGGTCAATGCCGAAACGTATCTGGCTCAGGCCGGCCTCGTTCTGGACATCAACAAGGCCGAGGTCCGCTACAACTCCGAGTGGAACAACAAGCTTGGCGCCACGGGACTCATTCAGCTCTGCTCCCGCTACACGCTTGCCCGGCTCCTTGAAAGAGACGATTTTGCAAAGCGCTATGCCCAGCAGCTGCCCATCGCCATGCACGAGCTGATTTATCCGCTCATGCAGGGCTACGACTCCGTTGCCCTCAGAAGCGATCTGGAGCTTGGCGGCTCGGACCAGCGATTCAATCTGATTGTCGGCCGCGAACTGCAGCGCCAGTACAACCAGGAATCCCAGTGCATCCTTACCATGCCTTTGCTCGTTGGCCTTGACGGCGTCAACAAGATGAGCAAGAGCAAGCACAATTACATCGGGATCACCGATGCGCCCGATGACATGTTCGGCAAGGTCATGAGCATTTCCGACACGCTCATGTGGAATTGGTACGATCTTCTCTCGCTCAGGAGCAACAGCGAAATCGCCGCGCTCAAGCACGAATGCGAAAACGGGCGCAATCCGAGGGAAGCCAAGGTGATGCTCGCCAAGGAGATCATCGAGCGATTCCATGACAGGGCCAGTGCCGAGGCTGCCGAGGCCGAGTTCAACAAGCGCTTCCAGCAGGGGGCGGTTCCCAGCGACATCCAGACCGTGACCGTTCAGGCCGTCGACGGCAAGATCGGAATTGCCAAGATGATCAAGGAGGCGGGGCTTGCGCCGAGCAACAGCGAGGCGAACCGCAACATTGATCAGGGCGGCGTGCGCATCGAGGGTGAGCGTGTCACCGATCGGGGGCTTACTTTCGCTCCGGGCACTTACACGGTTCAGGTCGGCAAGCGCAAGTGGGCGCGCATCGTGGTGAAGTAAGCCCATGATCGCAGTCACCCAGCGCGTAGCGCGAGCCTGTGTCCGGGTTGACGGAAAGACAGTCGGACAGATTGAGAAGGGGATTCTGGTGCTTTTTTGCGCGCAAAAGGGCGACAGTCCCGAGAAGGCGCGCAAAATGGCCCAGAAGGTTGTGAAGTGCCGCATGTTTACCGATCCGCAGGGAAAGATGAATCTTTCCGTCCGGGATGTCGGGGGATCGGTGCTGGCTGTTTCGCAATTTACGCTTGCCGCCGATACTGCAAGCGGCAATCGGCCGAGTTTCAGCGGTGCTGCGCCAAGCGAGGAAGGCCGTGCCCGGTATGAAGAATTTCTCTCCGAGCTGAGAGATCAGGCCGTGCCCGTCCAGACAGGACTGTTTGGCGCGCATATGGAGGTGGAACTCGTCAACGACGGGCCTGTGACCTTCATCTTCAATCTCTGAGGCGATCAGTTTTCGGCACGCAAACAATTGCCGCCATCCGGTGTGGGTGGCGGCAATTGTGCATCAGAAGCAGCGGGAAATCCTTGAGGAAATCCCGCTGAGGCAGTCCGATCAGTCGTCCTCTTCCTTGCGCTGGAACTTGCTGGCAAGTTCGGCCTGCTTTTGCGCAGGAACCGGCTGATAGCTGGCTAGATCCATAGAGAAGGAGCCGGCGCCCTGGGTCATGGCGGTCAGACGGGATGCAAAGTCGTCAAGCTCGGAGAGCGGAGCCGTTGCAGTGATCTCAATGATGCCGCCCGCAAGGTTCTCCGTGCCGATGACTTGTCCGCGGCGCGAGGCAAGTTCGCCGGTGATGTCGCCCATGGCGGCATCGGGAGCGGAGATCTCCAGCTGGACGATGGGCTCAAGAACCGTCGGCTTGGCATTGGGCAGCGCGTCAAGCAGAGCCTTTCGGCCTGCGGCAACGAATGCCACTTCCTTGCTATCCACGGGATGAGACTTGCCGTCATAAACGATCACGCGGATGTCTTCGATCGGATAGCCGGCGACAAAGCCGGTTTGCAGCACTTCACGCACGCCCTTTTCCACTGCCGGGATGAGGTTGTACGGAATCGCGCCGCCCTTGACCTGATCGACGAATTCGAAGCCTGCTCCGCGAGGAAGCGGTTCAACCTTCAGGTAGACCTCGCCGAATTGTCCGGCGCCGCCCGTCTGCTTCTTGTGGCGGGCATGGCCTTCTGCATTGGCTGAAATCGTCTCGCGATACGGAACGGACGGAATCGCAGTTGTCACTTCAAGCTTGAACTGATCCTTCATGCGCTGCAGAACGGTGCGCAGGTGCATTTCCGTCAGGCCGCGCAGCACGGTTTCGTTGAGCACGACGTCATGATCCATGGCAAGCGTGGGATCCTCGGCAAGCATCTTGCCGACCACGTCGCTCATGCGCCCTTCGTCGCCGCGACGGGCCGGAGCAATGGCCAGACCGTACATGGGCTTGGGGAAGGACAGGTGCGACATGTGCAGATCCGAATCGTTGGGATCGGAGTGCAGGACGCAGCCGTAGGTGAGTTCCTCGATTTTGTTCAGGGCGCCGATGTCGCCCGAGTGCAACTCGTCGACTTCCTCCGTGTCCTTGCCTTGCAGAATCAGGGGGCGGACAACCTTGATCGGTTTCTTGTTGTCATTGACGTACAGAATCGTGCCCGGCTTGATTTGGCCCTGGTGCACGCGGAACACGCCGATCTTGCCGACGAACGGGTCGGAGACGACCTTGAAGACGTGCGCGAGAACCGGAAGGTCGTTCTTGGGGGATGTGACATGCAGTTCATGATCCGGGTTCTTGAAGAGCGACACATTGGCCTCTTCGGGCGAGGGCATGTGGCGGATGATCACCTTCATGCAGTCGCGGATGCCGATCAGCTTCTTAGCGCTTGTGAAGCACACGGGAATGATGTGATGTTCGCGAAGAGCCTTGGTAATGGGGGCGTGGAGCGTGGACGGATCGGCGTCGCCTTCCTCCAGATACTTCTCCATCGTCTCGTCGTCCACTTCGACGACGCGCTCGATGAAGGCGCGGTGCACTTCGGAAACGCTCATGAAGTCGGCTTCGCCTTCATCCTTGTCAAAGCAGTCAATGACGCGGGTGTAGCCCTTGGTGGGCAGATTGATGGGAAGAACGCCGTCGCCAAAGGCTTCGCGCAGTTCTTCGAGAATCTTTTCGCAGTTGACGTCCGGAGCGTCAATCTTGTTGACAACGATCATCCGGCAAAGATTGCGTTCCTTGGCCCACTGCATCATGCGGCGGGTCATCAGTTCGATGCCCTTTGTTGCATCTACGACAACTGCAACGGATTTCACTGCGTCAAGCGCGGCGAGGGACTGTCCGACATAGTCCGGATACCCCGGGGTGTCGATGACGTGAATGCGAACCGGAGTGAGGTCAGGCATGGCGGTATCAATGTGCGCCACAGCCATGCGAAGAGAGTGTCCGACTTGTTTTTCCTGGGGATCGTTGTCACAAACCGTATTGCCTTTTTCGACGGAACCAAGCTCGGCCAGGGCGCCGGAACGTACCAGCATGGCCTCAACCAGAGAGGTCTTGCCGCTGCCGCCGTGGCCGACCAGGGCTACAGTACGAATGTTTTCGGTTGCGTAATTGGACATAGTTCATCTCCCAGTTGGAAAAAAACACATACGATTCATTTTGCACTGAAAGAGAGGAAAAGGGAAATGCAAGATGGCACGCACGGCGCAACCGCCGGAAAAGAGCAGAAAAATTCCCGACTTCCTATGGCACAATCCGCTGTACGATCGCAGTATCACGATCGGATCATCAGGAGAACAATTTCCATGCCGATCCCCTCCCGCACCTATTACACCGCTCCCATCAGCAAAGCCGAGAAAAAAGAGTTCGAACCTTTCCTTAACCACCTTGTCGACACGGCTTTTTCCGTGATCATGCCGAAGTTTCTATCGAACATAGCTATTGAGGACAAGGAAAACGGAACCCCCGTGACGGCTGCGGACAAGGCCGCAGAGGAGAAGATGCGCGAACTCATCGAGTCGAACTTTCCCGAACATGGGATTTTTGGCGAAGAGTGGGGAATCAAGAGAGCGCGCGGCAACGGCACTGTGCGGTACCGCTGGATTCTTGATCCGATCGACGGGACGCGCAGTTTCATCACGAATTCATTCCTGTTCGGCACGCTGATTGCTCTGGAGCGCGATGACGGAGCCGGGTTCCGGCCGGTGCTTTCGGCGATCGCGCATGCCGCGGCCAATGTCAGGATCATCGGAAGCCGGGAAGGCGCCGTTCTGCGGCTTGACAATCGCTGGAACAGTTTCAGCCGTCCGGCTTCGGTGCGCGAATGCACGAATCTTTCCGAGGCCACCCTGCTGACGACAAGCCACTGGACGTGTTCCGAACAAAAGGGCGATGCCCGCATGCAAAAGCTCATTGATTCGGTCAAGCTTTACCGCACGATGGGTGACTGCTTCGGATATTTTGCCGTGGCTACGGGTGGCGCCGACATCATGGTCGATCCGGATCTGAGCTACTGGGACGTTGCTGCTCTGCTCCCGGTCGTCGAGGGGGCGGGAGGCGTGCTCACGTCTCTCACGGGCGGCAATCCGCTTGAGGAATTGAGTGCGGTGGCAAGTGCCGGGCAGATCCACGGCGAAGTGCTCGGGCTGCTGCAGGGCGCCTAGCTGCAGACTGGCAGGTTCACGGTCATGACGAGGCCGTGCGGCGAGGCGTTTTTAACGCTGATGGAGCCGCCGTGGCGCTCCACTGCCCGCTTGGCAATGGCCAGTCCCAGCCCGAATCCGGAGCCGGTTGCCTGATCGGCGCCCCGGACGAAAGGTTGGAACATGTTTTCAATTTCCTCTGGCGCCATGCCTGGTCCCTGATCGGTTACGCTGATCTGAAGCGTCTTGCCGAGAAGAAGCGATTCGATCGATACGACACCGCCTTGCGGCGTGAAGCGGAGCGCGTTGCGCACGATGTTTTCAATGGCACGCCCCAGCTGATCGACATTGGCATTGATCCTGCAGTTCTGGACGGGGGCAAGCGCGATGCGGATTGATTTTGCCTCTCCCTCAAACTGGGCATTTTCAGCAATGGCTTCCAGAATCGGCGCGATATCAGTCGGTTCGAGTTTCATTGGCGCGTTGTCATCGAGCCGTGCATATGTGAGAAGTTCCTCGACAAGCGCGTCCAGCGTTGTGACTTCCCGCTCGATGCGCTTCATCAGCTCGTCACGACGCTCCGGGTTCTTTTCGGCAAGGGCAAGAGCAACCTCGACGCGTGCCAGAGGACTCCTCAGTTCGTGGCTCACGTCGTGGAACAGGCGCTTTTGCCTTGCGATCAGCCGGTTGATCTGTTCGGCCATGTGATCGTAGCCTTGTGCGAGCTGACCGATTTCGTCGTGCCGGTGGCCGACTTGCGCCGCGATGCGGACATCCAGATTGCCCTGGGAGGCCTTGCGCATCGCCCATTCAAGCTTTTTGATGGGGCGGGAGAAGTACCAGGCAAGCAAGCTGGAAACGGCAGTCGTTGCCAACACGATGATCAGAGCGCGTATCCACAGGGGCGCCCGGATAAAGTCAAAGAAGAGATTTCTGGGCGGGCGGTCTGTGCGCACGGAGAAAAAGGTGAGAGGTCCTGACTCAAGACGGACCGTCACCAGGCTGTGCGGCGGAACACCGCGATCAAGATCTGCCAGAGCCGTCGCCGGAACCGCTCTTCCTGTGATTTCCCTGCCGGAGGCATCCAGAACAAAAACCTCGGGACGCTGATTGATTTGCGGGTCAAGGAGAAATTTCTTGAGAGCCTCTTCACCGTTCCATTGCGCGAGGTTTGCCGAGAGCCGCAGGGCACGGACCGCCCTCCGGCTCTGGTCCACATGCCCGAAGTTGCGGGGGTACTGCTGATAGCTTTCTCCGATCAGCCAGACACTGGCGCCGATGAGCAGCAGCACCAGCCAGATGCCGACAAAAAGCTCGATGAATATGCCGCCCGGAAAATGACGCCGCCCGAACATGGCAATCAGCCTTGCGAATTGTCGTCCTGGACGATCAGCTGATACCCGATCCCGCGGACGCTCTCAATTGTGATGGCGCTGCCGCATGCCTGGGCAAGCTTGTGGCGGATTGCGCTCACATGCACATCGATCGAGCGGTCGTAGCGCCCCATTGGACGGCCGAGAACTCTCGGGTAAATGTCACTCTTCGCAACAGGCTGCCCAGCCTGCCGTGCCAGGGTCTCCAGTAGTGAGAATTCGGTGCCCGTAAAGGACGCTTCCTTGTCGTTGATATAGATGCGGCGCTTTGACGAATCGATCCGCATGGGGCCGGCTGTCACCACGGTTTGCGTCTGAGAAGAGTTTTTGCTGCGCCGCAGGATGGCCCGCATTCTGGCAACGAGCTCGCGCGGGGGACACGGCTTGGGCACGTAGTCATCGGCTCCGAGCTCAAGACCGAGAATCCGGTCGACCGGGTCTCCCCTGGCCGTCAGCATCAGAACGGGCGTCTGGCTGCGCTCGCGGATCTTCTGCAGGACCTCCGTCCCGCTCATTCCGGGCATCATCACATCGAGCACAACAAGATCGAACTCCTCCTTGGCAAGAGCGGAAAGTCCGTCAAGACCATTGTGCGCAGGGGTGACCGAGAAGCCTTCCAGCGTGAGGTAATCGGTGAGCAGCGTCACGAGTTCGGCATCGTCGTCAATGATGAGAATTTTCGAAGGGCGCGTGAACATGGTGTTTAGCACTGTGTCGCAAGAATTTTCCTGACCGAATCATGGCACAGACTACGTCCAAAAGAGGCCAGGCAGCGTGTTTGTGCACGGATATTTGCGTTTCTTTACAAGAAGGCTGGCGGAGGAGCCTGGGCCGGGCCCCGATTGACGCAGATCAAAGTACTCAGGTATCCCGGACGAAAAAATGCACCGCGTCAGGGACCTTGAAAGGTCTGGAAATCCCCTACAACAGGAGGCTGTGAAAATGACTGTTTCTGCAACTCGTCGGACGTTTTTGAAAACTGCAGTGGCTTCGAGCGCCGCTATCGGAGGCTTGGGGCTGATGGGCAGCGCCCAGGCGGCTCCGCTGGCGATGCCCAGGAAGTGGGACATGACTGCTGATCTCGTGGTTGGTGGCTCCGGAATTGCCGGCATGAGTGCGGCCGTGACCGCGATTGACCTCGGGGCACGGGTCATCGTTCTGGAAAAGAACAAGCACTACGGCGGCGCCGCCCGCATCAACGGAGGCATCATTGCGCTGCGCGACGACAAGCCCGAGGATCTGTACAGGCACCTCACAAACCCCAAGAGCAACGAATACCGCAAGAACGATCCTGCGCTGGTCCGAAAGTACTCGGTGATGTGCTATCCGACCCGCAAGTGGCTTGAGGATCACGGCGTCAAGTTCCTGAATACATCCACGAAGGCCGGGCAATACGACTCTCAGCACCACGAAGCCTATCTGCACATTTACTCCGAAGGCATGGATCCCGAGATCGGTGCCATCAATCCGCAGCGTACCGGCGGATATCGAACGGGCCGCGGCATCATGATGCCTTTCAAGGACTATTTCGAAGGAAAGGGGGGCAAGATCTATCTTGAGCATAAGCTGACCGACGTGTACCGCGACAGGAAAGGGCGTGTGGTTGGCGCTCGCGTCGAGACCCCCAAGGGAGTGATCAACATTCGGGCAAGGAAGGGGGTTGTGCTTGCCGGCGGCAGCTGGAAGGCCAACAAGGACCTTCGCGTGATTTCCGATCCGCGCATCACGCCGGATATTGTTCCGACCGGCTATCCCTTTATCGATCCGGATGGTTCGGCAATCCTCGCCGGCCTGAAGGCGGGTGGCATGTTTGTCGGTGACCGCGGAGAAGACACTCCCAGAATGCGGCGCATGTTCGGTACCAACCGCTATGGTTTCCAGAAGGGGTCCATCTACGGCTGCCCTGGCGTTGCCGGTATCAAGGGGCCGCGCTGGGCCGATGTTGTGTTCGTCAACAAGAACGGAGATCGTTTCGTCAAGGAACAGGATAAAGGCGATCTGGGTGGATACAGCTTCTATGACATGGCTTATGTGCAGCCTGGCAAGATCGTCTGGTGCGTGTTTGACGATGCCTCCGCAAAGAAGTACCGCTGGGACACGTCCTACCCGACCTGCGAAAAGGGCTATGCCGCGGATGCTGACACGCTCGAAGAGCTTGCAAGGAAGATTGATGCACCGAATCTTGCCGCCTCTGTCGCGAAGTACAACAAGTTCGTCGATCAGAAGAAGGACGAGGAATTTGAAAAGCCTGAGAACCTTCTCACCAAGAGAATCGAAAAGGGGCCGTTCCACGCCGTGCGCATTGTGCTGATGGTTCACAACTTTACCGGCGGCCTGCGCATCAACGACAACTCCCAAGTGCTGGACATCTTCGGAAAGGTGATCCCGGGGCTGTATGCCGCTGGAGAAACGGCAGGCGGCCTGTATGTCGGAAACGGCATGCCGCGCGGCATCATGCCCGGGCGCTGGGCTGGCGAACACGCCATCAAAGGCTGATAGCCGAAGGGAAGTGGCGTCTTCCCTTCTGTCCTGCCGGCAGGGTTTCCTGTTTCTCTGCCGGCAGGATTCCCCCCCTTGTTGTTTCAGGAGAAATCAAATGGCTTTCGCAAACAAAATGATGGCTCTGTGTCTGGTCGCTTCGTTCGGTGCTTTTTCCCTGGCGTCTCTTGCCGCGGAAGCGCCCAAGCTCACCAAGAAAGAATGCATGATGTGTCACGGCAGCATCCAGGATCTGATCAAGAAAAACGTGCAGTTCCCCGTTGACGGAGGAAAGGTCAATCCGCACAGGTACATCCCGCATGGCGAAAAGACCGACGACAAATTCCCCGAATGCACGGTCTGCCACACGCCGCACGCCATTCCGCCCCAGAAGGGCGCCAAGGCAAGCGCCACGGTGGACACCTGCTACGAATGCCATCACAACTACACGTTTGAGCCCTGCAAGAAATGCCATAAGTAGGCAGACAGGGCGAGGGAGCCATGCAGCGGGACGGTACAATCCACTCGTCCCGTTTTGCTGTTGTAAGGGGGCGGTGACCATGCGTTTGTGGCTTGCATTAGTGTGGCTTGCAGTCATTTTTTCCGCTCAGGCAAGTCTCGCTGCCGAAGGGGCGCAGACCAGACCGATCCGTATCGGCTTGATTGAGCTCTCCTACGGGCGGGATTTTTATGACGGGATCAAGCAGTCGATGCGGGAGATCGGCATCGCTCTGGCGCCAAGAACCGTCGAATTTGCCGAATACTCGACCAAAGATCTGGAACGCCAGGTGAAAACCGGACAGGTCGATGCCTTTATTGCAAGCGCCGGGTTTTACTGGCGCATGCGCAAGCATGGTGCCAAGGATCTTGCAAATGTTGTGACCAGAAGTTCACCGGATCCCAATGCCGCAGTGAGTGTGGCTTTTTTAGTGAAGGCAGCAAATCCGCAGACATTTGATTCTCTCGATGATCTTGAGGGTACCCGGCTTGGGGCAAGCTACCCATCCGCATTCATGGGGTATCGGATCGGCTTGGCGGAAATTGCTTTGCGAGGTCATGACCCGGAAAAGTTTTTCCGGGATGTTGTGTTTTCAGGAACTCCGAGAGTTGAAGATACGGTTCGGCTGCTTGACGACAATCGGGTGCAATCGGTCATCGTTCGCTCATGCTGGCTGGAGGCACAGAGCCCGGAAGTTCGCGCAAGATACCGGGTGCTCGAGCCGCAAGATCCCGATGTCGGCAGCCGTTGCCTCAGAACAAGCCGCCTGTATCCGAGCGTGACGTTTGCCGTCACCCAGGGGGCTCCCGCGGACGCAGCCCTGATCATGGCGCGAACATTGCTCAACATGAAAGACCGCGGCAATGGGTTTGCCTGGGGTGTTGCGACGGACCTTCGCAGCATCGACAGGGTCTACCGCGAGCTTCGCATAGAACATTACGAGTATCTGCGCGAGTGGAGCGTCAAGCGCTGGGTGAAGGCGCATATGGCTTGGATTGTCTTGGCACTGGGAGCCGTGTTCGGGCTGGCTGTTCATAGCTGGCGGGCTTCCATCCTTGTGCGTCGTCGCACCGAGCAGCTCCACGTCGCCTTTTTGCAGGAGAAAAAGACCGCAAGCCAAATGACGGCAATGCGTGAACGGATGGAAGGGCTGCAGAAAGTGTCGCTGATCGGGCAGCTTTCAAGCATGATTGCCCATGAACTCTCGCAGCCCGTGGCTGCCATGCGGTACTTTTGCTCGGCTCAGCGGGCCATGCTGCGAGGCTCAAGCATTGATCCTGTGCGACTCTCAAGGAGTGTCGACGGGATTCAGAAGGGGCTTGAACGGACTACTGCCATCATCGACAAGGTTCGCGGCTATATCCGGGGCAGCAACTCCCGCAATGAGCAAGTGCCGTTCGATCGGACATTCGCTGAAGCGGTGGGGGGCATCAGAAAGGATTTGCGCGATTCGGTCAAGTTCCATGCTGAGGGGGACATGCACGTCTCACTGCGTGGAGATCCGCTTGAGATGGAGCTGATTTTTTACAACCTTATCAAGAACGCAATGGAAGCTGCGTTGGAGGCTCCGGATCCCCGAGTGGAGGTTGAGGTGTCCGTGTCAAGCGGACGGTGCACGATTTCCGTTTCGAACAGCGGAGTGTTCATGGATGAAAGTCAGATGCGCGTCTTTGAAACTCCAATGGTGACCACGAAGGCCGATGGGCACGGTCTGGGAGTGTCGATTGTCCGTTCGCTGGCCGAGGGGCAGGGCGGACACGTGCAGTTCAAAGCCAGGGCCGAAGGCGGCGTGACGGCAACGGTTGTCATGAATGTGTGGACTGAGCCGGAGAGACTGTCGCCCTCTTCAGATCGGTAAATTTGTAGCACAGGAGTTTTTTGTGAATCCCGAAGTTCTCAAGCAAAAGTCTCTGATCCGCATCGTGGACGACGATGCCGATGTGCGGGAGGCGCTTTCCTTTCTGCTCGAATGCGAGGGCTGGCAGGTGGCGGTCTACGACTCGGCGATGAAGTTTCTCATCAATGACAGCCCGAGCATTCCAGGCTGTCTGCTTCTGGATATCCGCATGCCGGAATTGACAGGCATTGAACTGCAGCAGATGATGGCTGAACGAGGCATCGGGGTGCCGATTGTTTTCATCACGGGTCACGCTGACGTTGATACAGCCGTGGATGCGCTTCGGAAAGGGGCTGTGGATTTTTTGCAAAAGCCAGTTAACGAGGATCGGCTTAGAAATTCAATTCTTGAAGCCTGCATGCTGAACATCAACCGTGACGGCAGGCTTTGGGATCGCGGCAGAGTGCTGCAGGCGATTCAGGACATGAGCCCTCGTGAAAGACAGGTCACGGATCTGCTTCGTGCGGGGCTATCCAATGCAGAGATTGCCGAGCGGCTCGGTCTGAGCCCAAGATCCGTCCAGGGACACCGCAACAAGGTGTATCAGAAGCTTCGCGTTCATAATGCCGCAGATTTTTCCGAACGACTGAGCGTTCTGTGAAAGAACAGGGCAGCGGTTCCGTGAATCGCTGCCCTGGAGATCAGTACGGGTACAACGGCCCGAACGGGGATCCTTAGAAGGGAATGTCTTCGTCAGTGACTCCGCCCGAAGCAGGAGCCTGCTGCGGCTGCTGGTAAGTCTGCTGCTGAGGACGCGGCTGCTGGCGCGGCATGTCGTCGCCGATTTCAGCGGCCGCCTGCGGGCGCTGCTGATAGGGCTGCTGCTGATACTGCTGGCGAGGTGCGCGGCGCGGGGACTCAAAACCGCCGTCACCGCCCTGGGGGGCGCCCTGAACGCCGCCATTCTGGGAGCGGCTTCCGAGCAGCTGGAGCGTTTCGCAGATGATTTCGGTCTGATAGCGCTCGATGCCTTCCTTGTCGGTGTAGCGGCGGGTGCGCAGGCGGCCCTCGATGTAGACGGGGTTGCCCTTTCTCAGATACATCTGGGCAACTTCAGCCTGCCGGCCGAAGAACACGACGCGATGCCATTCGGTTTCTTCCTGCAGTTCGCCCTGACTGTCCTTGTAGCGGCGGCTTGTTGCAATGACAATGTGGCAGATGGCGGTGTTGTTGTCCGCGGTGTAGCGGGTTTCAGGATCTCTGCCCAGGTTGCCGATGAGAATGACCTTGTTGATAGATGCCATGTTAAGTCTCTTAAATACCAAAAATTAATTCGCTAGATCGATTTCTTCACCGCTTTGGCGCTTCTTCGGGGAGCGCATGCCGACCACGAGCGCTAGCCACACGAGCATAAGCGCTGCACAGCATGCATAGACCCCGTTTGAGCCGAATCGGTTGGATAACCATCCGCCAATAGCGCCTCCGGCAAACAGTCCGATGGACTGTGTTGTGTTGTAGACGCCAAGTGCCAGACCTTTATCGGCTGGCGGGGCTGTTTTTGTGACGAGCGACGGCAGGCTGGCCTCCAGGATGTTGAATCCGACAAAGAACACCAGCAGCAGAACGCTGATGCCGGGGATTGAACCGCCAAAGCATGCAAACCCTGCAAAGACCAGCGCCAAAAGGCCGATCGACACAAGAAACAGCAATTTTGTTCGTCCGCTGCGCTCGGCCCTCACAATGAGCGGCATCATGAAGGCAAAGCTGAGCAGAACAGCGGGCAAGTATATATGCCAATGGCTGCGAAGGGGTAAGTCTAGGGCAACAAGTCGAGTGGGAATGACAACAAACAAAGCCATGAGCACAAGATGCAGGATGAAAATCCCGGCATTGAGCCTGAGCAGCTGCCCGTCGAATACAACTGTTTGCCAAGGCTGATGGCTGACCGGATCGCTTGCTTTTGCCTGCGCCGCTGGCGGAACAATCCAAAGCATGACCGGGACGGCGACGGCCGAAAGAATGGCGGTCAGCCAGAAAAGGCCGGATACGCCGATCAGTTCGCTCAGCAGCGGAGAGGCGATCAGCGAAAAAGCAAACGTCAGTCCGATCGAGGAGCCGACCATCGCCATGGCGCGGGTGATGACGCGATCCCTCACGCTGTCGGCGAGCATGGCCGTGACCGCAGCCGAAATGGCACCGGCTCCCTGGATCGCTCTTCCGATCATGACCCAGAAAATCGAGTCGGCAACAGCCGCCAGAGCGCTGCCCAGGGCAAAAATCACCAGACCGAAAACAATGACGGGCTTGCGGCCGAGCCGGTCGCTGGCAACGCCAAAAGGCACCTGTAAAAGTCCCTGTGTCAGACCATAAATGCCAAGAGTGAGTCCGACCATAAAATGGTTCTGGCCGCCGGGAAGATTGCGTGCGTAGACCGCAAAAACGGGGAGAATCAGAAAAAGGCCGAGCATGCGCAGCGCGAAGATGCTGGCAAGAGATGCCGCGGATCTGCGCTCCAGCGGGAGCATTCTGGATGGATCTTGTCGGGGCATAAATACGGGGTTAGTCAAGGGCCTTTTTCATTCCGCGGATGAATTCATACGCGAAGCGGGACGATAGGATATATTGACAGATTGCACTTTTGCTTAAGCGTATCCCGGCGGTTTTTATGGCTATCGATCAGATCAAAATCCGAGGCGCCCGCACGCACAATCTGAAGAACGTGTGCGTGGACATTCCGCGCAACAAGCTTGTCGTTGTGACTGGAATGTCGGGATCCGGGAAGAGTTCGCTTGCCTTTGACACGCTGTATGCGGAAGGGCAGCGGCGCTATGCGGAGTCCGTGTCTTCCTATGCCAGGCGTTTCATGGATGTGCTCGACAGGCCTGATGTGGATTCGATCGAGGGGCTTTCGCCATCCATCGCCATCAGTCAGCACACGTCAACGCCGACGACCAGATCAACGGTGGCGACAGTCACGGAGATAGCCGACTATCTGCGCGTGCTGTTTGCAAAGGCGGCGGTTCCGTACTGTCCGGAGCATGATGTTCCGCTATCAAAAAGCGGGATTCATGACATGGTGGATGCAGCCTTGAGCCTGGAGCCGGGAACAAGAGTCATGATTTTGGCGCCAGTCGTGCGCCATGCGGTTGCAGATCCCGATACTGTTGCTCGGGAAATGACCCGAAGAGGATTTTTGAGGCTGCGCATTGACGGGGAGGTTTGCACGGTGGATGCGCTGCCTGCAGCAGAGCGCGGGGCTGTGCACACCATTGAGGTCGTTGTCGACAGGCTGAAGATTTCGGCGGAAGCGAAAACACGGCTGGCGGATAGTTTTGAAGTGGCTGCCAGACTTTCTGACGGACGCACTGCGCTTTTGAATATGGCAGACGGAAGCGTGCGGGCTTTCAGCCTGCACTATGGCTGCCCCGAATGCGACTACACGGTGCAGGACCTCACTCCGGCGATGTTCTCTTTCAACAACCCTCTTGGAGCCTGCCCGCACTGCGAGGGAACCGGCGTAGTCGAACAGTTTGATCCGGACATCATTGTCAAGGACCGGACTCTGTCGATTGCCGACGGCGCCGTCTGCGGGTACTCCAGAAGAAACAGCGTGAAGTTTGCCGAACTGCGGGAGCTCTTTTCGCGCATCGGGCTGTCCGTGGATGCGCCATGGCAGGATCTGCCCGAGTGGGCGAGGGTGCTTGTATTGGAGGGAGACGGAAAAGCCGCCGGAAAAGGGGCGCCCGAGGGCTGCCGCTTCAATGGGGTGATAGCCGAGCTGGAGCTGGCTTGGTCAAGGGCAAGAAGCGAAAGCGCCAAGGTGGGCATGCGGGCAATGCGGCGCTCCTTCACGTGCCGGCATTGTTCGGGAGAGCGCTATCGCCGGGAAATCGTGAGCGTGTACCTTGGGGCAGGCGACAGGCGCGTCAATATTGTCGAGCTGATGAACATGACGCTGCAGCAGGCATCCGAGCGGCTGGCTGCTCTGGATCTTGATCCGCAGACCGGACAGATCGCCGCCGGTCCCCTTGATGCGATACAAAAGAGGATCGGATTTCTCTGCGATGTCGGGCTCGGCTACCTGACGCTCTCCCGGCAGGCGAGGACGCTCTCAGGGGGCGAAGCGCAGAGAATTCGCTTGGCTGGCCAGATCGGCTCGGCGCTCACCGGCGTGCTGTACGTGCTTGATGAACCGACGATCGGCCTGCATCAGGCGGACTGCGCAAAGCTGATTTCCACGCTCAAGAGCCTTGTTGACAATGGCAATACGGTTGTTGCCGTGGAGCATGACGAGGAGGTCATCCGGGCTGCCGACTTCGTGCTTGACATGGGGCCGGGAGCCGGGGAGCTTGGCGGCGAGCTTGTCTCGAGCGGCACGCCCGATCAGGTGATGGCAGACACGAATTCCAAAACCGGAGCATATCTGGCCGGGCTGAAGACGGTGACGGCTCCGAGGGAGCCGATTGATCATCCGCTTGCCCGGACGCTTCGCATCGTTGGCGCCAGCGGACACAATCTCAAATCGGTCACCTGCGACTTTCCCGTCGGAGCGATTTCGGTAGTGACGGGGGTGTCTGGGTCAGGCAAGTCCACTCTGGTCAACGATACTCTGGCGGTTGCTCTGCGTGCGCTCTACCACAACAGCCGGGAAACCGCTCTGGCCTACGACAGGCTGGAGGGGACGCAGTTTTTCGACAAGGTCATCATTGTTGACCAGAGCCCGATAGGCAAGACGCCGCGCAGCAATCCGGCGACGTACACGGGGCTGTTTGCGCTGATTAGGGAGGTCTTTGCACAGACTCCGGCCGCAAAGGAAAGAGGGTACGACGCTTCGCGTTTTTCCTTCAATTCAAAGGGGGGAGGCCGCTGCGAGGCATGCGAGGGCGACGGGCAGATCAAAATTGAAATGGGAATTCTGCCTGCGGTGTACGTGGTCTGCTCCACCTGCCAGGGGCTGCGCTACAACCGGGAAACTCTGGAAGTCAAATACAAGGGCAAGTCGATCGCCCAGGTGCTGGATATGACCGTGAGCGAGGCGTTGGAATTTTTCTCAGCCTGGCCGGCGATCGTGCGCAAACTGCAGACTCTGGAAGAGGTCGGACTGGGCTACATTCGGCTCGGGCAGTCCGCTTCTACTTTCTCCGGAGGCGAAGCTCAGCGCATCAAGCTCGCAGAGGAGCTGGCCCGGCCCGACACGGGGCGCACCGTCTACATTCTGGATGAGCCTACGACAGGACTCCACTTTGAAGACGTGAATCTGCTGATGCGGGCTCTGCGCCAGCTCACAAAGCAGGGAAACACGGTGATCGTGATTGAGCACAATCTTGACGTGATCCGTCTTGCAGACTGGATCGTTGACATGGGGCCGGAGGCGGCCGAAGGGGGCGGCCGAGTGCTCTGCCAGGGAACGCCCCGCCAGGTGTCGCTTTGCAAGGAAAGCCATACGGCGAAGTACCTCAGACGGGCAATGGAGCGGGCGGAAGGCTAGCGCGTGCGCCTGGCCTCAAGCTGGATTCCGGGACAGTTGTAGTGCCGTGACTCGCTCGCCATGAGCAGGTTGCCGGCTTCATCGTAAAAGCGGCGCGATACCGTGAGCACGGTCTTGTGTCTGGGGTCGGAGTCCTTCAGTTCATACTCGTTGCAGGGAGCGGCGCCGATCAGAACCGTTGTGCGCGCGATGTCGATTCCGAGCTGCCTGCTCAGAATCTGTTCCGGAAGCACTTGTCCAGCGTGTTCGGAAAAGTCTCGGAGCTCCTGGGCAAGTGCGGTGTTGACGGATTCGTAGGGACCATTGACGGGAACGTAGTAGCGCATGCGGCAGGTTACAGGCCAGACGTCCGAAGATCTGACGGAGTAGCCGACAAATGCAAAGCAGAAAAGCGCCGTGTCCGAGTCAAGGCCAATCTGCGAGGCAAGCGATCTGTCGGATGTGACAAGCGAGCTTGAGGAAAGCCGCAGAATCTGATCGGGGGTGGCTGGCAGAATATCCGAGGGAGCCGAAAGAATGATGGAATGACGGGTATCCGGATCGGCGCTCAGAACGACGCTTCCGATTTTGGGACGCCGCCTGATCAGCCCCTGGTCAGACAGATGCTGCAGTGCGGTGCGGATGGTATGGCGCGAGCAGCCGAACCTGGCCTGAAGCTCGGCTTCCGTCGGCAGAACCTCGCCAGGCTTGAAAGCGCCGCTGCGGATCGAGTCGGTAAGACTCGACTGGACCTTGAACCAAAGAGCGGTTTTGGACATGCCGCGGCGGCGCAACGGGGGATCAGGGCTTCACGGCAAGAACAATCAGGCGCGGACTGTCGGCGGTGAAAGGCGCAAATCCCGGACCGAAGAAGCCGACAAGGGAAAGCCCTGCGGCTTCAAGCATCTTCTTGAATTCGTCCGTCGAATAGACGCGTACGCTTGCCGACACGGGACCGCGGAAATCCGTGGCGGGGAAAATCACGGTTGCCCTGTGCGTCACATTGTTCCAATGCTCTTCGACCTGATCTCCGCTTGCAATGATGCGGGTGGCTTTTCCTGCGACAACCAGATCGGGATTGGCCACTTCAATGAGAAGGCGTCCGCCGTGTTTGAGCGATCCGGCAAAACGCTGCAGAAGATCAGAGTTTCCTTCATCGGAAAAGTACCCGAAGGAGCTTCCCCAGTTGATCACGACATCCATGTCTGTCGGAAGATCGCAAGTGCGCATGTCGGCAGTCTTGAAGGAACCTTCCAGCGCAGCGCGCTGGAACTTGTTCTTGGCCCCGATGATGAAGTGGGAGTTGAAATCGATTCCGGAGACAATAGCTCCGAGGCGTGCAAGGGGAAATCCGAGATCAGCCTTGCCGCAGGGGCATTCGAGAACCTTGACGCCGGCCTTCAGCTCAAGCTTGTCCCAGATGAACTTGGCATCCGCCCGGCACGCAGCGGGGTCGCGAAGCCATTTGTCCTCAGGAACGTGGCGAAACCATTCGGTCAAAACAGTGGTGTTGCTCATACGGGGAACCTCGTGCTCAAAAGTGTCTGACGGATTGTAAACATCCGGCGATTGTTGCGGTAGCGTGGAGCGCCCTCGTGACCATGAGGCTGATTCAGCTGGAAGCTGATGATCCGGCAAAGTACAATCGCCAGCGTTTTTTGATGAGTACGAAATGGTTCGGCATATTCCTTTTGAACTGTCCGAGTTGGATTACACGATCAAGGCCGTGAGAAGCCGCGGCCCTGGAGGCCAGCATGCCAACAAGTCATCCATGGCCGTTCAGCTGTTCTTCAATGTGCGGGACAGCTCTCTGTCCGCGGAGCTCAAGGCGAGGATGCTTGCACGGTACGAAAGACGCCTGAGTGCCGACGGCTGCATTGTGCTGAAGGCTCAGGGCGCGCGCTCCCGGCAGATCAATCGGAGAGCGGTGTTGT
>ODAI011965215.1_pt1 | contig 22777 bp, 12 predicted proteins | sample 1539321 | NCBI WGS metagenome assembly ODAI01 (sample SAMN02144231, study PRJEB22623) | gut metagenome | biome: sheep rumen | host: Ovis aries | place: New Zealand | reverse complement strand
GGTGGAGGGCATTCACAGCCGTACCAACTTCGACTTGTCGCAGCATGAGAAATACTCCGGCAAGAGCATCAAATACTTCGACCCACAGACCAACGAGAGCTACACCCCGTACGTCATTGAGACATCTATCGGTGTTGACCGTATGTTCCTCTCCATCATGTGTCATGCCTACGAGGAAGAGAAGCTGGAGAATGGCGAGACACGCGTGGTGCTGAAGTTGCCCGCAGCGCTGGCTCCTGTGAAGCTGGCCGTGATGCCGCTGGTAAAGAAGGACGGTCTGCCTGAGAAGGCTCGCGAGATTGTGAACGAGCTGCGCTTCCACTTCAACACACACTACGAGGAGAAGGACTCCATCGGAAAGCGCTACCGCCGTCAGGACGCCATCGGTACGCCCTACTGCGTAACCGTAGATCACGACACGCTGAAGGACAACATGGTGACCCTGCGCTACCGTGACACCATGAAGCAGGAGCGTGTGGCTATCAGTGAGCTGCGCAACATCATCGAGGACAAGGTGAGCATCACCAGTCTGCTGAAGAAACTTTGAAAAGGTAAAACCCACTCCCATCCCTCCCGAGCGGGAGGGGCTGGGAGGTTATTGGGTTGTGAGCGTTTAGTTTTAGTTTTTAGTTTTGAAATATATGATGAGAACGATAGTTGGATGTCTGCCGCTTTGGGCTTTTGGTGTACTTCTCTTTGTCTGCTCTTGCAGTGAGAAGGATAATGACTTGGAGGAATATCCTAACTGGAAGGAGAACAACGAAAGCTATTGGCAGGAGTTATACAATGCGACGCAGCAGAAGATTGAAGCGGGTGACAACTCGTGGAGAATGTACCCTAAATACTCGCTGGTGAGCACCGAGGGACTGAAACCTACGGACTATATCATAGTACATGTGATTGAGGAGGGCGAGGGGACCACCTCTCCTATATATACGGATACGGTGAGGGTGCACTATCGTGGCCATCTGTTGCCGTCGACCTCGTATTCGGCTGGCTATCAGTTTGAATCGTCATACATAGGCGACCTGAACTATAACACAGCTATCCCGTCGAAGTTTGCCGTGAGTGCCGTCATACCAGGATGGACGACTGCGCTGCAGAAGATGCACGTAGACGACCAATGGGATATATATATACCATATCAGCTGGGCTATGGCTCCAACAAGCAGAACTCTATTCCTGCCTATTCTACACTGATATTCGACGTGGCGCTGGTAGAATTCTGGCACGCCAACGAGAAGGGGAGCAAGGAACTTTGAACGTTGAACATTGGTCGTTCAATTCAGCCCTTGTATATAATAATGTATTATTCGAGTTTCGCAAGCTCGGCTTGCTCTGTAGATATAAGGAGTAAGATGAAGATAGAGGAAGATAGATGACGTTAGTTTTTGTGGCTTTATAACCATTTTACTAATGTATTGTCCTTTAACTTCTGCCGCTGAAAGCGGCTCGCTTCCTTTGACTTCTTATAACTACCATACTTGAGAAATGTGTTACTTGAAAATAGGATAGAAAAAAGATTGTGTGCGAACACACTATTCTTGATATGCGTCAAAAAAGAGCAATATTTTGAAAGAAAACGGAGGAAATATTTGTTTTGAGCATGGGAATGTCATTAACTTTGCATCGTCAAAAGGAACAAAAGGCTGAGCGCAGCCACTCTCGGAAAAGAAAGAAAAGGTAAAGAGAGTTCGAGAGAATTTGTTCAGCAGACGACGCTTCAATCATCAATAGGAACCGTCAAGCGTGACGGGAGGCTCTGAAGAAAGAGCAAAGAAATGTGACAAGGCTGATAACAGAATAGAGAAAACTAAGACGCGAGAGATCTCAAACGTTAGATTAGGAAAGCATAGAAAAAAGATATACTGAATAGTTTCAGGCAGTAGTGATTGTATTGTTTAGGTTAAAAAAAGGATTAGATTGTTTTGTTTTAGATATTAGTAAAGATTGTTTTTTTAAAGAAAAAGAGAGAATGTTTTCAGGTGACTGCACGCCGTGAGGCGACCATGTCGAAAAAAGTTGAACTTAAAATTAAAAAGAAAGGGTAAAAAGATGACAACAACAGGTATAGCAGTTCTGTGTGCTTTGTTTATGGCAACAGGATACATGGTGGACAAGAGCATCGAAAAGCGCTAAACCACCGATAATTAAGAAAAACGAAAGTAAAGAATTGATAAAAATGGAGAGGACATCGGATTTCCGGTGTCCTCTTTTTGTTTACGTGAACCGATGGAGCAGCGAGAGCAAAGCCATGCTTGTGTGAGCTTTGCAGAGTCGCGACAGAGGTCGACCGAAGGTCAAAAGTGAAAAGTGAAAAAGTGAAAAGTGAAAAAGTGAAAACTAAAAACCAAAAACCAAAAACTATTTACTACCTTTGTGGCATTGTTTGGAACATTTGTAGCTGAACTGATGTTTGCAAAGAAGAAGAGTGACATGCTGCTCGGCAAGATTCGTAGCGGAGAGGCTATGACGAATGCTGAGAAACTCAACTTGATATACTTGTTGAGTATACCCTCGATATTGGCACAGATCACGAGCGTGATGATGTTCTTCATCGATCAGGCTATGGTGGGACGTATCGGTGTGGAGGCGGCTGCGGCATGCGGACTGGTGGAGTCGTCGACATGGCTCTTCGGCAGTCTGACTTCAGCCACCTCGATGGGCTTCAGCGTGCAAGTGGCGCACTTCATTGGGGCTAATGACTTTGAGAAGGCACGTTCGGTGTTTCGTCACGGACTGTTGTTTGCCCTCTCTGTCAGTATGATTATCGGCATCTTCGGACTGATAATCAGCGGCAGGCTGCCTTTCTGGCTTGGTGGTGGAGAGGATATTGCCAGCGATGCCACGATATACTTTGCGGTGTTCATGTGTGTGCTGCCCTTCTTCCAGTTGTCCCACCTCTCGGGAGCTATGCTTAAGTGTAGCGGCAACATGCGTGTGCCGAGCATCATGAGCATAGTGATGTGTGTGATGGATGTGGTGTTCAACTACGTCTTTATATTCATCTTTCATCTCGGAGTGCTGGGTGTGGCGTTAGGTACGGCACTGGCTATCGTCATTGGCGGCTCGATACAAGCGTATTTCGCCATCTTCCGTAGCGACACGCTGGCATTGGTAAGGAGAGGGGAGCGAGGAATGAGGAGTGCGGAGCGAGGACTGTTCAACGTTCAATGGTCGTACGTCAGGAATGCTATAAAGATCAGTGTGCCGATGGCTGTTCAGAATATCCTGATGAGTGGTGCACAGATAGTGTCGACAACTATCGTTGCCCCTCTGGGTAATGTCGCCATTGCTGCCAATACCTTCGCCATCACGGCAGAGAGCCTGTGTTACATGCCGGGCTACGGCATCGGTGAGGCTGCCACGACACTTGTGGGACAGAGCATCGGTGCTGCCCGTAAGGAGCTGTGCCGCTCGTTTGCCCGACTGTCGGTGGGCAGTGGTATGGTGGTTATGGCATTGATGGGATGTATCATGTATATCCTTGCACCAGAGCTCATGGGACTGATGACACCGGTGGATGCTATCCGTGATCTGGGGGCTACCTGTCTGCGCATAGAAGCCTTCGCCGAACCGTTCTTTGCTGCCAGCATCGTGACCTACAGTGTGTGCGTGGGAGCGGGCGACACCATCAACCCCGCCATCATCAACCTTTGTTCGATGTGGCTGGTGCGCCTGACTATGGCGGCTGTACTCGCCCGTAGCTACGGTCTGCAGGGTGTGTGGACGGCTATGGCTATAGAACTGACGCTGAGAGGAATGATGTTCCTTGTCAGACTGATGAGAGGCAGATGGAGCACAAGAGTCTAAGGACTCTAAGGGCTCTAAGGGCTCTAAGGGCTTTAAGGGCTTTAAGGACTTTAAGGACTTTAAGGACATTAAGGACATTAAGGACATTCTTTTTACTAACATATTTATAATAATTATGAGACTAAGACATTTATTTGTAGCAGCGATGCTGCTCATGGTGGGAATGACGCAGGCACAGCAGTTGCCGCCAATCCCAGTGGACAAGGACGTGCGTATAGGTAAGCTGGACAACGGACTGACCTATTACATCCGTCACAACAACTATCCTGAGCACACAGCCAACTTCTACATCGCACAGAAGGTGGGCTCGATCAACGAGAATGAAGACCAGCGTGGACTTGCCCACCTGCTGGAGCACATGGCGTTCAACGGCTCTGACCACTTCAAGGATAATGGTCTGCAGGAGTATCTGCAGAGTATCGGAGTGGAATACGGTCGCAACCTCAATGCCTATACCGCTACCGACCAGACGGTTTACTACATTACCGACGTGTCGACAGAACGTATCAGCGCCCTGGACTCTTGTATGCTCGTGCTGAAAGACTGGTCGAACGGTCTGACCCTCGATGCTAAGGCTATCGATGAGGAGCGCGACGTGGTGCACAACGAGTACCGTATGCGCATTACTGGTACGCAGAAAATTCTGGAGACCGTACTGCCCGAGCTGTATCCAGGCAGTAAGTACGGACAGCGATTCCCCATCGGACTGATGGAAGTCATCGACAAGTGCAACCCCGAGACTCTGCGCGCATACTATCGTAAGTGGTACCGTCCTGACAATCAGGGTATCATCATCGTGGGCGACATAGACGTAGACCGCACCGAGGCAAAGATCAAGGAGCTCTTTGGCGGCATCACAGTACCTGCCGACGCAGCAAAGATAGAGCTGGAGGCTGTGCCTGACAACGAACAGGGTATCTACCTCGTGGGTAAGGACAAGGAGCAGACGATGAGTCTGATACTCGTCGCCATGAAGCGTGACGCAGTACCTGATGAGGCTAAGGGCGATATGACATATCTCGTAGGCAACTACCTCATTGACAGGCTCGCCGACGTACTCAACGAGCGATATAAAGAGGAAGCACAGAAGGCAGACTGTCCGTTTGTGGAGGCAGAGATAGAGAATGGCAACTACCTCATCTCGCGCACCAAGGACGCCCTTACGCTGACCATCGTTCCGAAGGAAGGCAAGGAGAAGGAGGCGCTGGCTGCTGCCCTGCGTGAGGTGAAGCGCGCTCACGACTTCGGAGTGAATGCTTCGGAGTTTGACCGTGCCAAGACCGAGTATCTGAGTCAGGTGGAGAAGAAATACAACAACCGAGAGAAGCTGCCAAACAACGGTTATTGTGAAGACTATGTGGATCACTTCATCGGCAATGAGCCCATCCCAAGTATCGAGGACCTGTATCAGCTGATGTCGCAGATGTCGCCAATGATGCCCGTAGAGGCTGTCAACGAGGTTGCCAAGCAGCTGCTCGTAGAGGGTGAGAAGAACCTCGTGGTGCTCACACTCATGCAGGACAAGGAGGGACAGACCTATCCTACACGCGACGAACTGAAGGCTGTCACCGACAAGGTGTGGACAGAGAAGCTGGAGGCATACGTAGACAATACCCGCCAGGAGCCTATCATGGCTACAACACCGAAGGCAGGCAAGATAGTTAAGGAGGAGCAGAACAGCGCTCTCGGATGTACCAAGCTGACACTCTCTAATGGTGCTACGGTGCTGATGAAGAAGACAGACTTCAACGATAACGAGATCGTGATGAGCGCATACGCCAAGGGAGGTATGTCGATGTTTGACAAGAAGGACAACAGCAACATGCAGATGTTTGGCGAGGTGTTGTCGAAGAGCGGACTCGGCAACTTCTCTGACAGCGAACTCACGAAGGCTCTCTCAGGCAAACAGTGCGGCGTAGACTTCAAGATGGATGAGATACGTCACGGAATGATTGGTACCACCACGCCAAAGGACCTCGAGACCATGATGCAACTCATGTACCTCGGATTCACCAACGTGAAGAAGGACGAGCAGTCGGTAGGCAACTTCCTGAACATGATGGAAGTACAACTGAAGAACCTCAGCCTCAATGCGAGCGTAGTATTCCAAGACTCGATACAGAGCACCATGTATGATGGTAATCCGCTTCACCGCATACCTACCGTAGAGGACCTGAAGCAGGTGAACTATGACCGCATTCTCGAAATGGCGCGTATGGCATACGGCAACGCAGCTGACTTCACCTTCTCCTTCGTAGGCAACTATGACGAAGCACAAATGCGTAAGTATATCGAGCAGTATGTGGCATCGCTGCCAGCCAATAAGAAGGCAAAGGCTGTAAAGACGACCGATGTGCGCACGTTCTCTAAGGGAGAGGTGGTTCGCAACTTTACAAAGGCTATGGAAAACCCGCAGGCTCAGGCTGCCGAGATATGGCGCTCGAACACTGTAGACTTCTCGCTGAAGAACCTCGTGCTCGTAGATGTGGCTTACCGTATGTATGAGATGATAAACAACCGTGAGATACGTGAGAAGCAGTCGGCTGCATACTATGCAGGAGCACAGGGCCAGCTCGACGACGACGGTCAGACAGCATACGCTATCATCACTGGTGTGGGCATGCTGAACCCAGAAAAGGCTGAAGCAGCGATACCTTACTTCATGAAGAACATACAGACTCTCATCAGCACTCCTGACGCTGAGGATCTTGCCAAGGTGAAGGAGATAATGCTGAAGCAGGCTGACGTCAACGCACGCAGCAACAGCCACTGGCGCATGATTCTGGGACGCTATGCCCGCAGCGGCAAGGACTTCCAGACCGACTACAAGTCTACCGTACAGGCAGTGACCCTACAGGATGTCAGCGACTTCCTGAAGAACACCGTGCTGGCTGGCGGCAACCACATCCAGGTGGTGATGATGCCAGAGAAGAAGTGATTTGTGGATAGATAAGAAACAGCAGCAGAAAAGCTGTGCTATTCCACTCGGATTATTAGAGGACTCCTTACGGCAGTGAGGTAGTCCTCTATTCTTATCTGCCACTCCCGTTGGCTGCGAACGTCGTATTGGCTCCAAGCCGAGCCGAAGTAGTAGGTGAAGCGTTCGCTGTCCTGGAGTCCTTTGCGTATGCCGACGACATGTCCGGCGTTACCGTTGGTAGGCTGGTCGTACATCATCCTACGTGTCTCTATGTCGCCTTCAGGAAACAATGTGGCAACGTATACCTGACAGTTGTGTCGTCGGGCATCGCCAGTGGGGTCGGCATAGTGGACGTAGTCCTTGCCGAGTACGATGCTTGTAGTGTCAGCCTCGTGTACGACAAAACCTGCACAGGCGTCAGCGGGGGTCTTCAGTCCGTCATACCATACCGTCATCTTCACGAAGTTGGATCCACGGTCGAGTGTGGCGATGCGGTGTTCTGTGACAGCCGTGTTGCTACCTTTGGCAGTAGGAGCGAAATCCATCTGTACCGACACGCGTAGCGGACCGTTCTCAATCACGTGGTATGTGTCGTAGCACCAAGGCATCAACAGTTCGCCATTCTCTATGAGTGCCGGCGTACCGCATCCCAGCGTTGGTCCCACGTTATAGCAGTCCATACCCAGTCCGTGGTTCAGATGGAAGCTGGTGAGTGTGGTCAGCGAGTCGGCTTCGTTGAGTCGTCCTTCCTCTCTCAGTCTGGCTATCTCGGGGTGGAGCGAGAACTCCAGTCGGTAGAGGCTGTCGATAATCAACTCTGGTGTGTTCTTCAGCCACACATCTATGCCGTAGCCCCGTTCGCCCTTACGCTGTAGCGACGGACCATAGAAGCGATAGCCCGTGCGATCGTTCTCGATGACGATGTCGTCGAGTCGTTCAGGATAGAGCTTTGTGAAAACGTAAGATGGCTTCTTGTGCTCCTTCTCGGCGCACAGACGGGGAGAACTCGGACTACAATTTGACGATTTGATTTTCTCTATAGTATAATGTGCCTCACCATGTGGTCGTACTGATGCGAAGAGTAGCAGTTTGCCGTCGTGGGTCAGCTGGTATGGCTGTTCGATACCGAAGGCGTCGCATAGTCGGAACGGCTCCTGCGGCATGTTGTCGCATGGTATCTCCACCACCTCATGGCGTTGGAGTGGGGTAGGATTGGTCAGTATGATGATCTGTGCATTTGCAAAGCTCAATGCTAACAGACACATGATAAAAGAAACAAATATTTTCTTCATGATAGTTTTTCTTAATTTTCGGATGTTTTCACTTCCTCACCTCCTCATCTCCTCACCTCCACATCTTCTCACCTCCTCATTTCCACATTTTCTCACCTCCTCATCTTCTCTCATTCAATGCCTTCAGTCTTGATAATGCCTCGATATAGTAATAGTCAGCATAGATGATGCTTGCGTCAATCTCGCTGTTTGCAGGGTGGTGACCCGTGCTGTGCATAAGGAACGCCACGTTCCTGTCTCGGCTCTGATATTTCTCCGTGCTCAGGTCGGTGAGCATCTTCTCGGCAGCATCCCGATAAGTCTTGCCGCGCCAACCGTCGAGATACTGGCTCAGCTCGAGTAGTGCCGATGCTACGATGCATGCTGCCGACGCATCCTTGGGAGCCTCAATGCCACGCGGGTCGTCCATATCCCACAGCGGTACCATGTCGTCGCTGGTCTCACGAAGCCGTTTCAGGTAGATGTCTGTAACTTTCTGGGCGAAACTCAGGAATATTGGATCGTGAGTGTAGCGATATACCATAGTATATCCGTATATAGCCCACGACTGACCGCGTGCCCACATGGAGTGGTCGGCATAACCCTGATGGGTAACACCGCGTATGAAGTCACCCGTCAGAGTGTCGTATACGGCTACGTGGTAGCATGAACCGTCGGGACGGAAGTGGTTGCGCATCGTCGTCGTAGCGTGACTGATGGCGATATCCTTCAGTAGTGGTGAACCACCGTTCTCGGCTGCCCAGAAAAGTAGTTCCAGATTCATCATGTTGTCCATGATGGTGTTGTGACCACCATAGTCTTTCACATGTCGTGGCCAACTCAGGATAGTTCCCACCTTCGCATTGAAGATGGTAGTCAGCGAGTCGGCAGCAGCCAGCGCTATGCGTTTGTATTCGTCGTTGCCCGTCTGCTCATATCCTTTCAGGAAGGAGTTGATGACCAGAAAGCCGAGATCGTGGTCGAAGACGGGTTCTTTTTCCAGAAAAGTCATAGCTTGTGTATATCCTTCGGCAGCCTTCCTCACGTCCTTGTCTTTCGTCTGACCATAGTCCATCCAAAGGATACCCGCCCAGAAGCCCGAGCACCATTCTTGTGCCTTAGCCTTGCGGCAGTTCCACCGTGTTTGTCCCTTCAGGATGTTGCGCGGCATCATGTTGTAGTCGTACGGTTGCAAACTCTTCAGAGCCTTCCCCACCTGCTGATGACAGTATGCCAGTTGCTTGTCTGTGTCCAAGGTCTGAGCTCCGATGGAGCATATTGCTGACAGAGAGATGGTGAGTGACAATAAAATCTTTTTCATATTTTCGTTGTTTTTATTTAATGTTCGGTTACATATTATATTACGTATGTAGATAAAAAAATACTTATCTGTCGGAGTAAGTATATCGTCAGCGTCGTTCGTATCATTATAAAAATATTGACGATGAAAAGACTGTTTTTTATCTTATGCCTATGTGGAACGCTCTGGCAGATGAGCGCGCAGACAGGTGAATATAAAATGGCTGGACCATACGAGATCGTTGCTCGTGACGGTCAGTATTCCCGAACCAAGAACGGCAGCGAGCGTGACATGAAGGCTGCCCTCACCTTTGCACGTGAGGGCAAGGACGAGCAGGCACTTGCTATCATCAACGCATACGCCAACACGCTGCAGCGCTTTGATGGTCATGGGGCACCGCTATGTGGCATACAAGGCTATTGGTTGGTACGTGCAATGACGTTGATGAAGAGCCATCAGACACCCGAGTGGGCTGCGATGGTGCGCAGGGCTATGCTGCCTGTCATCGATCGCTTCGAAGCCTATAGCCCATACGCTAACGGCAACTGGGGTGCTATAGTCAATAGGTGGCGAATGGCGTGTGCTATCTTTTTAGAGGATAAGAAGCTATATCAGGCATCCATAGATTATTTCCTGCATGCCAATGACGACGGCGCACTGCCACGATATGTCGGTGAGACAGGTCAGTGTCAGGAGACTGGGCGCGACCAGGGACATGCCCAGCTGGGACTCGGTGCGCTGTGTGAGACATGCGAGATGGCATGGGAGCAGGGCGACGACCTGTGGGGCGCCCTCGACAACCGACTGATGAAGGGTATGGAATATACCGCTAAGTATAATCTGGGATACGATGTACCCTTTGAGACGTGGACCGACTGCACAGGACTCTATAACGACTGGACCGAGCCAGGAGCGATGGGACGTGGCAGACTGCGTGACATCTACCGACTGCCATACAATCATTATGTAGTCCGCAAAGGTCTCTCCATGCCTTATGCTGAGCAAGCGGTCAAGTTGTTCGACAAGGCTGAGGCAGAAGGAAAGATAATCAAAGACATCGAGGCTAATCAAGTACTCGTTGACGGAGTGACCGAGGGTGTGAAGCTACATCAGGTATTCACCTATCCCGCTCCAACTGGTGCTCCGCTGAAGAACGACTATGAGGTGTACTTGCAGCCACGAGGCCATCAGGAGTGGACACGCATTGACACATATATGGCAAAGGTAAATGCACCGATAGGCGAGGGTAAGCACGCCATCAGGGAGATATCTTACACCTTCTTCGATTTCACTGGCGACGTCTTTGTCAAAGTCGTATGCAAGAACAAGAAGTTCAAGACGGCACGTATCCGTCCCGACTATCGTGGCACACTGGCGCAGGTACAGAACGACTCGGTAGTGAAGTTCCTGCTGTTCCAACCCGAAAATGTCAGCGTGGAGTTTGATGGCAACATCACCGACAACCTACTTGTCTTCACCTCGAAACCGACAATCACAAAGGATGAGTCTAAGCGGCAGGCACGTCAGCAGAAACGTAAGTTCGTATACTATGCCCCAGGCTATTATACTCAGGAGAAGATCGCTGTCCCAAGCAATACTACCGTCTATCTGGAGGGTGGCAGTTACTTCACAGGTACGTTTACTATCGAGGATGCGCAGAACGTGAGCATTCTCGGCAGAGGTATAGCCCGTCCTGTCAATGGCTACGAGGGCTGTCATGTCCATCGTAGCAAGAATGTGCTCATCGACGGACTCATCCTCAACACCTGTCCTGTTGGTGGCAGTGATGGTGTCACCCTGCACGATGTTCGCAGCATCTCACATCCGCAGTGGGGCGACGGACTCAACGTGTTTGCTTCGTCCAATGTGCTCTACGACCGTGTGTTCTGCCGTAACAGCGACGACTGTACCACAGCATACGCTACACGCAAGGGATTCTCGGGCTCGGTACGTAATATTCGTATGACCAATTCCACCCTGTGGGCTGATGTGGCTCACCCCATCTTCATCGGTCTGCACGGCAACCCCGCCGTGGGCGACAGCATCGTGGGACTACGTTATGAAAACATAGACATCATCTGTCAGAGCGAACCTCAGGTAGACTATCAGGGATGTCTCGCCATAAACTGCGGCGACGGCAACTACGTCAAGGATGTCACGTTCGACAACATTCGCATCGAGCAGATACATCAGGGCAGCATCCTGCAGGTCAAGGTGGGATGGAATCAGAAATACTGCACGGCAGCAGGAGCAGGCATCGAGAACGTGTTGTTCCGCAACGTACGCTACTATGGCGACCTGCCCAATATGTCGGTCATCACGGGCTACGACCAGTCACATAAGGTGAAGAACGTCACCTTCGAGCGATTCAAGATCAATGGACGCACCATCTATGACGACATGCCTGGCAAACCAAAATGGTACAGCACAGCCGACATGGTGCCAATGTTTGTCGGTTCACACGTAGACAACCTTATCTTTAACAAGTAACACACTATAATACCCGTCATACACTATGAATGTAAGAAGACTATTTTATGTAATTTCCCTCTGCTGCTTCCAGCTCCTCAGCCTCTATGCACAGACGTTGAGTTCGCCTGATGGCAAATACACCATCGACATCAAGGGCATGACCTACAAAATACAGTATGACGGAAGGGAGATAGTAAGACAGAGCAGGCTCGGCGTAGATATCGACAACCGCCTCTTTGAGTCAGCACTGGCTGTGCCGCGGGGCGAATACCAAGACTGGTGCAGCGACCTCGAGCTCAGAGGTGAGCACCGTTGCTCGGTAGACACCGTATGGACACCGCTATATGGCGAAAACAACCGCATACGCGACCATTACAACCAGCTGACACTACATTATGAAAAAGGAAGCAACGGACAGGGCACCGTCAGCGAAGGCTATGACAAACGTAAATACTATGCAATGGATATCATCGTCAGGGCGTACGATGAAGGCATTGCCTTCCGATACCATTTCCCAGAAACAGCCAACAGTCTGTTCCTGCACCTTACGGGCGAACAGACATCTTTTAGAATGCCCGAAGGCACCGAGGGATGGTATGAAGAATGGGCACAAGGACCATACGACAAACGTCAGCTCAGAGGTGAGTGGTACGAGTCAGAGCGCCCACTGTTGCTGCAATTGCCAGACGGAGTCTACGTAGCATTGCTCGAGGCAGCAATGAAAGACTATGCACGCGGTAAGTTCCGCCTGAAAGAAGACAACCACCTACAGGTGGCACTGTATGGTAGCGTTGACATCACCACACCCTACTACACCCCCTGGCGGGTAGTGATGGCTGCTCATCGTGCTGTCGACCTGATAAACAATAAGGAGATTATCCTCAACCTCAACGAACCGTCAGCCTACGAGTCCCCCAACACCCCACATCCGTCAACCATTAAGCCAGGCAAAGCCTTCCGTAGCAGCAAACTATCCAAGGAGGGTATCATGCGTAGCATTGACTACTGCAAGCAGTTAGGCTTCCAGTATGTCGAACTCGATGCAGGATGGTACGGACCAGAAGGTAGGGTGGAGAGCGATGCCACCAAGGTGGCTGCTACACGTGACTTCACCATGCCCGAGATTTGTGAATACGCCAAGAGTCAAGGCATAGGAGTTTGGGTGTACGTCAACCAGCGTGCACTCTATCGTCAGCTCGACCAGCTGCTGCCCCTCTATCGCGAATGGGGCATCAGCGGTATTAAGTTCGGCTTTGTACATATAGGTAGCCAGCAGTGGAGCACATGGCTCCATCAGGCTGTAGAGAAGTGTAGCGAATACGGCATCATGGTAGATATCCATGACGAATACCGCCCCACAGGACTCTCCCGCACCTATCCCCACCTGCTCACCCAGGAAGGCATCAGGGGCAACGAGGAGATGCCCGATGCCGACCACAACACCCTGCTACCCTTCACCCGCTATCTCTGCGGACCAGCCGACTACACCCTGTGCTATTTCAACCCACGAGTTAAGAACACCAAGGGTCATCAGCTTGCTATGGCAGCCGTCTACTACTCACCCCTGCAGTTCTATTTCTGGTACGACCAGCCCTTTGTCGACAAGGGAGAGCAGGAGCTTCAGTTCTGGCGCGACTGTCCCACCGTCTTCGATGAGAGCATAGCCCTTGATGGACAGCCAGGCGAATACATCGTTCAGGCTCGACGCTCTGGTGAAGTGTGGTATGTGGGCGCTATGACTAATCATGAGGCGCGAACAGTGACCATCCCTACTACCTTCCTACAAAAGGGCAAGTACAAGGTAACGATATACAACGACGACCCCACGCTGAGCACCCGTACCAATGTTGAGGCCACAACCATGAAGATAAAAGCCCCGGGCAAACCCATAACCCTCCCACTGCAGCCCTCAGGCGGTGCGGCGCTACATTTCAAGCCAATAGAATAGGGGGATAAACACTAAATATAAAGAATGAAAATGAATTTACGAAAAGCCTCAGTAATAGGCTTGAGGCTACTTGGCACCCTTAGCCTACAGGCACAAGTGGGACGAACCTTTGTATTGAAAAATTCTGCCGTCATCGCCACGTATCATCCTGGCTACGCCAACACGTGTTTTTAAGATGTTTCATGGCATGACGGATTCTACTATTGTCAACGGCGTGATACCGCCGATACGTAGAGTGGCAAAAAGAAACAAACTGGAATTGCTGGATTTGCATGAAGTGATTATCGACGAAAAATATATGTCGGCAGATGGCGTTCACCCCAATGAGCATGGTGCCAAGGAATTGGCAAAGGCTGTGGAGGCAATTATAAAGAAAGAGAAATAGAGAGAAGTCAGTCGCCTCATGGGATTTCTGCGCATAGCGCACTATCTTGCAACTTGAATATTCACTTCTTGGACGGCTGACTTGTAGTTAGCGTCGCCATCAGCCTCAAGACATAGTGTGATACCAGACCACAGGCGCTTGGGGTCGAAACCGAAATAGTCGGGATCGAAGCGGAAGGTGTACTCGCCTGTCTGGATAACTGGTCCAGAGAGAATGACGACTCGAGGACGAACGTCTGCATGACGTGTGCTTGGATGGCTTCGGTCGGCATCGGTAAAAAATGGTTCGATGGTAAACTCCTTGCTTGTTAAGGTAGCGTTCATCTTGATGTGTTTGTTGGCATCATAGACAATGGGCTTACCATTGATATTTGCCGACAGGAATTGCATCTGTTTTCCCAATGATTCCTTATAGCGAGCCTGTGTGAGAGCTACCATCTCTGCGTCCTGATACCAGAACTGCTCGTGTGTATCGGTCGTCTCAGTGCCGTCTTCTTGCCAACGCGAGTAATATACTCCTCCTGTAGGGCGAGGGTCGGTGAGTGCCTTCGCAATGAAACGAGCGATATAGTCTTGTGTCTGCTCGCATAGGTCGAAATGTCCTCTGCCTGCATCGCAAAGGAACGAAATTCGACTGTCGGGATACATCATTCGGAATGCAAGGGCAGGACGGACACGTGCCTCCCACCATTCGTATTCACCCTCAATCATAAGTCCTGGTATATGGTCAATGTTACGTGTACGTCCCCATTCTATGTTGGCTCGTCCGTAGCCGCAGAGATTAGTGCGTGGGGCATCACCATGATAGGAAATTATGCAAAGAGTGCGGTCGGGGTTCCATGCGGCGAAGTTCCATGGAAAGGTGGCTTGGGCGGAGTGCCCAAACGGAATGACGGGGCAGGAGGCGATCTCCGGGTGCTCGGTGCCACGTGCAAACTCCTGCATCAGTTGCTCGAAACGTTGCTGACAGGTAAATCCGTTTTCGTCTTTCATCGTTATGTCCCAGTTTTGTGAACCACGCTGTATGAATGCCATTGCCACGCCGAGGCTGTCCATCTTGTGACAGAAGAAGTGGCTGCGGAAGAGCACCTCCTCGGTCATGTTCTGATGGCAATAGAGCACCGCCTGTACCTCCTTTCTGCCTCGTGGCAGACGGATATAGGCACGGTTGCCGTGGGTGCCAGTGGAAAAGTCGAATGTTGCCATGTCTTCTTGTTGCTTCACTCGCTGACGAATGTAGTCGGTGATGGCACGCACTGAGTCGGTGTTGGCATGCAGGCGGTCGAAGCGGGTGCCGAAGGGTCCCATCGTCATTGGTCGATCGTCACGGTCTTGTAGTGCTACACAATGTAATACAAAGAAGTTGACTCCAGCATTGCATACCTTGTCGATGTCCTGCTTGAAATTGCTCAGCGTAGCAGGAATGTCGGCATCGCCTGGGTAAGCCGTGCCAAACTCACAACCGATGACAGGTCGTCCGGCACTATGACCGTATCGGCTTACGAACAGTGGGCGGTCTATCGAGCCGTAGTGGCTTCGTGCCCAGTATTCGCTCATCGGCAAGTCGAACGCCATTGCGTAGGTCTTGCGGTCGAAGTCGCCATTGCCGTATGGCTCTCCTGCCAGCAGTAGTCCGTAGGCTTTCAACTTCTCTTTTAGCGGATTGACAAATTCGCTGATGAAGAGTTTTTGCTTGGTGGCAGTCTGCCGTCCTATGCCGCCAGTAAGGAAATCCTTGCCTTCGCCAGTGATGATATAGTCCGCACCAAGCGACTCGGTCCAGTCTTGACCGCCTGCCTCCCAGCTGTCTACAAGAACCCATCGCAGGGTGGTGCCGCAATATTCGCGCAACTCATCGAGCAAAGGTTTGAGGAAACGGTCGAAATGTGCATCCACTCCCATGCGTGACAACTTGTCAACCTCCAGTCCTAAGCCAGCTTCCGAGGCTGCCGTGACCATTTGTCCTGTCGTGGTATATCCCACTCGTCGGTATGTGGTACCAGAGCCTGGAGCCGTCAAGATTTCTATGCGGTCGAGATTTGTACCGCGGTTGCTTGTGAGGCGTATCTTCCTGCATGGTATTGATGACTGACCAGAGAGAGAAAAGTGGATTGGGATGTCACGTTCTTTCAATGCTACTCCAGACACCTTGCCCACTGGCTGCCACGTGTTGCCGTCATTGCTTGTTTCAATGGTGATGGTTGGCGCATAGTCGCGCGGACCGTCAAAGGGGTCCAAGGGCTGCTCTCGTTTGCCCCGCCACAGATTGAACCCGACGAATGGCTTTTCTTTTTCTAAGGTGATGACAACCGACTCATCCTTCTCCAATCTTTTCCCTATGGTTTGCATCTCGTCAGAGCAAGTGGTTTTGAAGGTCTTGATGTCACGATAGAACCCCATCTTGTGAGGCGGTACTGGTGGCATCTTCTTTGAGGAGACGCTCCATGTGAGTTGTTTCATCGACTCCTCGGGACGAATCCACGGACCTCCCATGGCGGTGTAGCCTGGCGAGTTGTGTATGCCCAAGGTGATGCCCAGGCGTTGTGCTTCCTTACAGGCATGCTTCACTGCGTCTATCCACTCGTGTGAACCATAGTCAACCGGTCCACGCTCTATGCCCACCCATGCGTCGAAGATAAACGCCGACTCTATGCCTGCGTCTTTCATGTATTCCAAGTCTTTGGTGATACCTTCCTTTGAAATGTTGCCATTCATCCATTCCCAGTAGCATCCAGTCACTGGTTTTGAGCTGATGGTGTTTGGGAGCAACAGGGTGATGGCGAGGAGGAAAATAGTTTTTTTCGTCATTTTTTTCTGATAAGTTTTTTTATTGTACGAATATTTGTGTTGGAATACGTATTATTAAAAGAAGAATGAAGAATTTTTTTTAATGAAGAATATGAAGAAAAGGTTTTTGTTTTTGTTGATGTTTCTCCCCACGATGCTACATGCGCAGGTGGTGAGCCCGTTTGAACTGAAGGATGTGAAGTTGTTACCCTCACGCTTCCAGCGTAACATGCAGCGCGACTCTATATGGATAGCAAGCATACCGGTGCGGTCGCTGCTTCACTCGTTTCGTAATACAGCAGGTGTCTTCTCTGACAAAGAGGGAGGGTATATGACCATGCAGCATCTTGGCGGATGGGAGTCGATGGACTGTGACCTTAGAGGACACATAACAGGGCATTTACTGTCAGCTATGGCGTACCTCCAGATGACAGAAAAGGCCGATTCCATCGTGCAAGGACTGGCAGAGGTGCAACGCCAATATGGTACGGGCTATCTCTCTGCTTTTGGTGAGGGACTTATTGATAGGAATATACAAGGTAAGTCAGTGTGGGCCCCATTCTATACGCTACATAAAATCATGCAGGGACTAATAGACCAGTATGTGATGTGTGGTAACACTACGGCGCTTGATGTGGTACGAGGTATGGGTGACTGGGCATATAATAAACTTTACTCTCTCGATGAGAAGACGCGCCAGAGAATGTTACGTAATGAATTTGGCGGTTTCAACGAGGCAATGTATAACCTCTATGCTATCACACATGATGAGAAACATCTGTGGGTTGCACGCTTCTTTTATCATAATGATAAGATTGATCCTTTGAAGGTTGCTGCTCTGAAAAGCGTGATGAGGGGTGCTGATCTTGGTACTAACCATGCCAATACATTTATACCCAAGCTACTTGGAGAATGTCGCAATTATGAACTTTTTGGAGACGAAGATAGCAGACGTGCCGCTACTCTGCTGTTTAACACACTTGTGAATGAGCATGCCTTTGTCACAGGTGAGGTTTCGGACAAGGAACACCTGTTCAAGCCTGAAACGCAGTCGAAGCATCTTACGGGCTATGACGGTGAGAACTGCTGTACTTACAATCTGCTGAAACTGGCAGACAGACTATTCTGTTATCAACCAGACTCACGTATTGCAGACTACTACGAACGTGCTTTGTATAACCATATACTTGGTCAACAAGACACGATTTCATCGATGGTTTGTTACTTTACACCATTACAGACAGGTGCCTACCGTCTGCTCTCTACACGCGACTCTTCATTCTGGTGTTGCGTGGGCAGTGGCTTTGAGAGTCATGCTAAGTATCAGGCAGGGATATATTACAGAAAGGAAAAGAATAATAGTGAAAATGATAGAGAGCTATATATAAATATGTATATACCGTCGGAGGTGACATGGGATGATGTGATGGTGAGACAAGAAACGACATTCCCAGAGTCGAACTTGGTGAAACTGACTGTCGGCAAGACTGCTTCTGCTCTTACACTGAAGTTGCGCTATCCCTGTTGGGCTACATATATGAAAGTGGACGGAAAGAAGGTAAAAGCTGGCAAGGATGGATACGTACGTTTAGGCATCGGCTCTAATACGCATGGCCCTCGTTCGTTCACCATCGAACTGGGTATGGCTCTTCGTGAGGAAACAACCAAGGACGACAAGACGCGTGTGGCACTTATGTATGGGCCTGTGGTACTCGCAGGAAGACTCAGCGAGGTGGAGAACCCGTTTAGTGATCCTAAGAAATATAATGACTACTATACCTTTGACTATGGTAAGCATGATGATGTGGAATTGCAGCCTTTGACACATCTCGGAGGGTTGCGTTTTAGGACTCGTAATGGCATTGATGTAGGACCATTCTATAATATGCAAAGGTGTCGTTATGTAGTATATTGGAAACGATAGGGGAGGCTTTTGGTTCGCTCAAAATCAGACGAACTCCAAGTTCGTCTGATTTTATACTCTGATAGTCAGTGGTTTATATCGTAATTGTTCCTTTTAAAACGATACGTCCTTAACTCTTGTTTATTTTTATTGCAGAATATTTTAAACATAGTATCTTTGCAACAGAAAAAATAACTAAAAACCAATACTATCATGGACGGCTTAAATAGCAGACGGCTAATCACCAAGATTTACGAAAGGTATTCTGACGATGTACTACGTTACTTCCTGAAGTATACGGGAAGTCAGGGTTTAGCAGAACCAATGGCTCAGGCTGAGGATATGAGACAGGACCTCTTTGTCAAGTTGATGGACTACGAGGATATAATCGTAGACGAGACGGCAAAGAGCTTTGTCTTCACCATAGCGCACAGGATGATAATTGATCATGCACGCCATTTGCAGTTTGTACGTAGGTCAATGAAGGCTATGGCAGACAGCGAGACTGATCGTTTCTGGCAGGATAGCGAGACGCTGGAGTGCAGGCAGATCAGGGAGTTGGAGATAAAGAAGATGCATACGCTGCCACAACGTATGGCACAGGTGTATGAGATGACTCGCTTCCAGGGACTGAGCAGTCAGGAGATAGCTGATAGGATTCATATCAGCAAACGAACTGTGGAATATCATCTGCTGATGTCGCGCAAGGAGGTACGCTCTTCTTTGCGGATGGCTATTAATAGTTGAGATACACATTAATATAATAAACTTAAACAAAAAACTTATGAACCAAAGAAGAAAATGGATTCTTGCCCTGTGCTTGATGATGACACAGCTTGTCATGGCACAGACTAACGGCCGCACTGTCAAAGGTACGGTGGTCGATGGCACAAGTGAACCTCTGGTTGGTGTCACTGTTCAGGTGGTAGGTAAACAGGGGTATGGTACTGTTACGGATATTGATGGTAACTATACTATCAACGTCTCGGACAACGACCAACTGAAATTCTCGTATATCGGATACCAAGATCAGGTGGTAGCGGTAGCAGGCAGGACAACTCTTGACATCCAGATGAAAGACGATGCCGAACTGATGGATGAGGTGGTTGTCGTAGGATTTGGTACTCAGAAGAAGGAGTCGCTGACAGGTGCAGTCACCGTTGTCGACTCAAAGGCTTTCGAGGCTAAGGGTAGTCTTGCGTCACCACTGGAGGCTCTGCAAGGTCAGGTGGCAGGTGTGATGATTACCCGTTCGAGCTCTGCGCCTGGCGATGAGGGTTGGGACATGAAGCTTCGTGGCTCTGTGTCGAAGAACTCTGGTGGCCCGCTGGTCATCATCGACGGTGTGGCTGGTGACATCAACTCGATTAGTGCTAACGATATTGAGAGCATCAACTTCCTGAAGGACGGTGCTGCTGCCATCTATGGTTCGCGTGCCGCTGACGGCGTAGTGCTCGTCACCACCAAGAAGGGTAAGGAGGGTAAGGTAAAGGTGAACTACAGCGGAAGTATCACCCTGAAGAGGACGGGTCTGCAGCCATCGGTGATGTCGCTCGATGAATGGGCTGACGGACTGATGAAGACCCTCGAAAACGATAAAAACACCAGTCATGTATGGTACACCTACGCTCAGTTGGCTAAGCAATACAAAGGTCGCTATATAGACCTCTCGCAGAGCGCAAACCCCTTTGGCACGGCTGCCTTTACAGACGTGAGCGACTTCGTGTTCTCAGAGACCGACTGGTTGGGGGGACTCTTTGGCAGTGCTGTCAATCACGAGCATAATCTGAGCGTCAGCGGAGGTTCTGACAAACATTCTTACCGCATCTCTTTTGCCTTCAACCATGATGGCTCCAATCTGCGTTATGGCAATAACTACAACAAGCGTTACAACTTCCGCGTAAATGATACGTACAAGTTTACTGACAGACTGAGCTTGCAGTCGAGCATTGCTTACTTCCGTCGTGAGCATGTCGTGCCGACAATGATATCGGCAGCGCTGACGACTTCTCTGCCACAACCAGGTCTGCCTATGGCTGCCGTGAACGGTAAGCCATATGCCTGGGGTACATGGGGCTCACCTGTGGCAAAGGTGGAAGAAGGCGGTGACAGGAAACAGTCTATCTCGCGTATAGACATCAGCGAAACGCTGAACTATGACATCACCGACTGGCTGACTGCCAATCTGAATATCGGCTACAATACATCGGACAAGATGACTGACGAGGTGAATAACTCTATTAAGTTCTATAACATAACCGGTGAGCGTGTGGTGAGAACCGAACCAGAGCAGGCAAAGTCGTACTATACTCAGGCGAGCCAGCGCATAGACAACTACTCGTTGGCGGGCTATGTCAACGCTCACAAGGGCTTTGGCGACCATAACTTCTCATTGACTCTTGGTTCGCAGTATGAGTTCAAGGAGTTCAAGGAGTTCTTCGTTACCGCCAATGATATTCTGGACGGACTGGAGGTGGTAAATGGTACTGGCGATGTGACCCTGACAGACTCTGGCAAGCATCGTGCACAGAAATATCAGAACTCTATATTGTCGTACTTCGGACGTTTCAATTATGACTACTTAGGTCGTTATCTCGTGGAATTTAACGGACGTTATGACGGTTCGTCAAAGTTCCTGAAGGAGAACCGTTGGGACTTCTTCTGGGGAGTGAGTGCTGGATGGCGCATCTCCGAGGAGAACTTTATGAAGGATGTGAACTGGCTCACCAACTTGAAGCTACGTGCTTCTTATGCACAGGTGGGTAACCAGAATGGTATTGGCAACTATGACGGGGTACAGCTGTATACTCTTAACTCCAATAATGGTCCGTATATAGGCAATGACCTTATCTCTACTATCACTACCTCAGGTACATTCGCTTCAAAGACCCGTTCGTGGGAACGTATCAAGAACTATAACCTGGCTGTTGACTTTGGTGTGAAGATAGCTAACGGACATAATATCAATGGTACACTGGAATATTTCCAGAAGCGCAATGGCAACATGCTCGTGTCGGTAACTCTGCCTGGTACGCTGGGCGACGCAGCTCCTTCTGCCAATGTGGGTAAGTTTAAGGACTATGGCTGGGAAGGCGAAATCACATATACGGGTCGTGTAGGCGAGGTGGACTATCACGTAGGCGGTACCTTTACCTTCGCACGCAACAAACTGACCTCATACGAGGGCACCACAGTCAAGTCGTCAGGATATACATCCAACATGGTGGGCTACGGACTCAGCTCGCTCTTCGGTCTCCGTTTCGCGGGCAAGATACAGAATGAGGCAGAGCTCGAGGCATACAAGGCACTGTATTATGAGAATAACGGTATAGGTATGCCTGCCAACCTCAGAGTGGGCGACAATATGTACTGCGATGAAGACAAGAACGGCAGGCTCGACGAGAATGACTACATATACCTTGGTTCCAGCGAGCCAGAGATCAGTTACTCGTTCAATTTCGGAGCAGCATGGAAGGGCATTGACGTGAACTTTGTCTTCCAGGGCGCTGCCAACCGATTCATCTATCGTGGCAACGACACTAACTGGACGGTGCCTTACCGGGGACTCTATATGAACAACCTGAGGTCGTCGATAGGTAATACCTGGACAGAGGATAATCGCAACGCATACTATGCTCCATATACCAACGACGGCAATATCAATGCCTACAACTATCAGGCATCATCACTCACGGCGCATGACGGACGCTATCTGCGACTGAAGAATATCACGATAGGATATACCTTCCCACGTAGTCTGCTCAAGGCAACACGTGTAATCGACAGCCTGCGCATCTACTTTACTGGTACCGACCTCTGGGAGAAGTCACGTATAGGTGACGGATGGGACCCAGAATCGAAGATAGCAAAGAACGGTACACAGCTCTATCCATTCACACGTAATTATACCTTCGGACTGAATGTAACCTTCTAAAGCAGGAGATGAGTAATAAGGAGATGAGTAATAATCCAAAACTCG
>ODAI011200506.1_pt1 | contig 22780 bp, 17 predicted proteins | sample 1539321 | NCBI WGS metagenome assembly ODAI01 (sample SAMN02144231, study PRJEB22623) | gut metagenome | biome: sheep rumen | host: Ovis aries | place: New Zealand | reverse complement strand
CTCGGCCGTCCGGATATCATGGTCACCGCCGGTGGTGTCATCCCCGCGCAGGACTACGACTTCCTCTACAAAGCCGGCGTTGCCGCCATCTTCGGCCCCGGCACTCCGGTTGCATACTCCGCAAAAGTGGTTATGCAACTGCTGATGCAGGAGTAACCCCACCCTGATTTGTTCTACGACCGTCCACCGGACGCTCGATCGGGCAAAGCCCTTCACCCACACAAGGGAGGGGAAAAGGAGAGCCGCCTTTTCGGGCGGCTCTCTTTCTTTAGAATCCTTTCTTCGAGGCGTCATAGGTCTCGACGGTCTTTGTCTGAATGATCACGGAGGTGTCCCCTCGTTGCCATGCCTCAGACCGTGTCGTCACCGTCCGTGTCACGTTGCAGCTCTGCAACCCCAGCGCTATCGCCACACAAGTTACGATGGCGGTAGCCACTGTTGCTACCATCTTGTAAATCTGCTGCTTTGTCATAACGATTTAACAGTTTAACAATTTAACGTTAAAGCTCCTCCGGCCAATCAACTTGTTTGGTGTTCTCGTTGTAGTACAGATAGCCTTTGCCGAACAGCCAGCCGAGATAGGTGGTGTACTTGAACGACGTGCCTTGTGCTTTCTTCTCGGCTTTGTACGTCTCTTGGTCGGCAGACATGTGCGCCAAATCCTTGGAGCGTGCGAGTGCCGCGAGGCGGATGGTCTTGAATTTCAACCGCTGTGCAATCTCGTCTGCGCTCACCGGCGTAGTGCGTTCGCCACGCACGGAGGTGTACTTACGTTCGCTCGCCTTGCGGTAGTTGTAGGTCGTGCGGAATTTCTTACTGATCTTGCCCGAAATGTGATGTACCGGGTCTTCAAAAACTACTTTTCCCATAGTTAAAATGTGGTTTTAGGTTAATAATTCTTCTTTTTTGCGCGGGATGCCATCCCGCTTCTTTTTTTGTCCTGTTCTCTGCGGTCTTCCGCAGAGCCTTCCTCTTTGTTAGCTTCTCGGGGCGTAAGCGCCGAGTCTTTCTTCGTTCATTGTGCCGGATACTATCCGGCTTCCCCTCCCTTCAGGGAGGGGTTAGAGGTAGGCTTTTTACGCGAGTTTCTCATACTCTTTCGCGATCACAAAACCGCGGAGCGTTTTGTGTTTACTTTGCTTACTGAACTCAGCCTCATACGCCGCTTTCTGCGTGCTGTCCGCCAAAGCCGCGTTCGCGTTGGTCACCGCCTGTTTGAACTTGGTCTGACGAGCCACCTCAGCTTCGGAGAACGGTTTGGTTCGCGGGTTGCAAATCTGCGAGGTGTACTGGGTGTCTCCGCGTTGGGCGAAGATGATTTTCGAGTGCTTGCAAATCTTGCCTCGAAATGCCGTAAACGGCGCTTCCAAATTGATTTTACTCATAGTTAAAATTTGGTTTTGTGACCGCCTCCTTGGTCTCTTCTAATGTATCGACCATATATGGGCGATCTGGTTAATAATGATTGTTTCTTTCTGCGGCATTTTTGCCGCCGGTTTCTATTTCGTTTATTGTGCCGGATGGTATCCGGCTTCCCTCCCTGCAGGGAGGGTTAGGGAGGGCTTTTTTCCCCTTCCTCCCATCTTGTCCTGTGTCCGCGATTTCCGTGAGTGGGAATTTACGAGCGGCTTACGGGAGACATACGGGACGATAGCGACATCAAAAACACCGGACTTCTCTCTTTTCGGGGACCCCACGGGGCGCAAACATTGTGCGTCCCGTGGGGAGAGCGTAGCGTAAGGCGAGTTTCCATTGAGCGGCAGAGCCGCGAGTCGTAACGAGCCTTAACGTAAGCGAAAAATCCGGTGCAAAGATAGTGTCAAAGTAACTTTAGTGTTCCTCTAAAAGCGCAAATTTTTGCCAAAAATCATATTTCCGCCGTTTCCTCGCCTGATTGAAGAACCATTTGACGATGTAATAAACTCTTTCGGGTGTTATCCCATACTTGGTAGCCACCACTTCTCGCGCCTCATGTGCCGAAGCGCCGTTTGCCCTTGCCACAAAATAATCATCCACCACCGCCTGATTTCGTACTTCTATCTTATGCCGTTTTTTCAGACATCCGAAAATCATTCGGCTCACGTACCAAATACGGCACGTCATATAAAGGATATTCCATAATTGTCTTTAATTGTTGGCTTAAAATTCTTCTGTTGTGCCGACTGTCAGTCGGCGTTTTCTTCGTCTTGTTCGCGGGTCTTTAGCCCCGCGCTTACATCCATTCCTTGTACAGCCGCCCATAGGCGTACTTTATTTCTACAATCTGTGCCATAGTTCTTAATTTATTGTTTCCATTCCAAAGTCCCTGACATCTTCTTGGGAGTACATACCCCAACGGCCTTTGTATTTGGCAGAGACGATTGTGCCGGTGCGCATCGTTGCGTCAATCCGTGGGTCACCGTTCCAGTTATACGGTTCCGGTTCGGGTAAGTCCGCCACATAGAAATAAGGGTTCTTCCATTTGGGTGCGCCTTCCGCCTTGACCTTTGCCAACATCGCTTTGCGTGCCGCCGGTGTCCGTTCGTTCCATGCCCGGAAAGTGGCAGCCCTGCGTCTGGGGAAACGGTTTTCGTCCGGCTGGTATGCGTTCCAAAACTCATTAAAGTCCTTGTCCATAGCCTAAATTTTCAAATTGCCCTGTCCCATGTCCTGTCCGTTCCTCCCTTGTGGGGAGGTTAGGTGGGGTTTAATAGTCGGACATAGGACAGGACTTTTCTTTTTATTCTTTTTTGGTTCTTTTTTCTTTTTTGTCTTTTTGCCGCCGCCCGCTTTTGTATCCGCCATCTATAGGGGTCCCCAATGGGCGCTAAAGTAGTGCACCCAGTGGGGAGAGCGTAGCGCAAGGCGAATACGTTTTACAAGGGAGTTTCCCGCAGTCACGTGAGCCTTAGCGTTAGCGAGGAGGATCGGGCGGCGCCGTCCTCCCCTCCCTGTTTTCGGCATCTGTCAATATATCCGGACGATGCCATCGTCCGCTTTAATCCACACACTACCGTATAATCCACGCTATCCGCCGCGATATTCGGATGCAACGTTGGGAAATTCTCCCGTAGTGTCTTGAGCACCTTGGTGATTGCCGCCGATTTGGCTTTGAGCACTTGCTGCTCTGCGGTCTTTTGCCGGAAAGCCACACCCTCTGCCATCGTGTATTTCTGCGGCTTGCCGACAAAATCGTACGTCTCCGCGTGTCGTAACTCGTAGTGGTGACCATCAAAGAGGAATTTGCCTTTCTCCTCACCGTTCTGCTCGATGGCGCACACTTTCGCGTCCTCCACCACCTTAACCTCCAACTCCTCTATCCTTGCATTCGCTGATGCCACCAACTGCCGGAGAGCACGAGTCTCTTCCAATGCGCTGGCACCTAATACTTCTATTGTCTTGATTGCCTCCATGAGGGCTTGATTCATTTCTATTGCTTTCATAATTCTTCTTTATTTTTTTATTTGGGGTCCCCGAAAATTTTAATTTTTGGGGAGAGCGGAGCACATCCGAGTATTTACTACTAAAACGAGGTTTTGGTACATATATGAGGATAGTGCCCGCGAGGTTAATGACTTTGTTTATTGTCGCCGGATTGCATCCGGCATTATTAGTTTTGTTAATTGTGCGGGATGTTATCCCGCGTTTTTCTTCGTCTGTTAGCCCGGCATTTGATGCCGGTTTACGTTGTCCTGTGTCCGGCGCCTCCGTCGCCGGATTTACCGTCCTTCGGTGTCCTGTGTCCGTGAGTTTCGCGAGCGGGAGGATTAAGTCCCCGACAAGGAGCGTAAGCTCCGCTATTCCCCCTCATAGCAATCCCCCGCCACGTTGTACTTATTGAACAGCGCAAGCAGTTCCTCTGCCTTCATGTTCTTCGGGTCTTTGCTTGGGTCATGGTCCTGCCGCGCAATCATCCGCCTTGCCCGCAGGATCACGGCCCGCTTGCGGTTCTCGGCCACGCTCACGATCTGAATGTTTTGCAGCGTCCAATCAAGGATATTCCCGTTGATATGATCCACCTCCCAACCTGCCGGAATAGGGCCTAACCAAGCCAGCGCCATCAACTTATGCGCTGCGTAGTTCTTCCGAGCGTGACCTAAATGGGGATACCGTTCGCCGGAGTGACAACCGTTTGCTTGCCGTCTGCCGTAAGCCGGATGACCCTTCAGCCCTGACACCGTACGGCATTTCCATGCTCCGTCTTTTGTTAGTGCAAACACCAACCCGCTTTGCGTCAACCAGAACGGTGTCTGTGCCGCGTGTGCGACGATGGTACCGTTACTTAACTCTCTCGTCTCGAGGGTAAATCCATCACGGGGATACCCATAAAATTCTTTTGTTGCCATTTTAATAATGTTTTAATGGTTACTAAAATGGCTACCGGTAGCCTTTGTTTTGAAATTTCGCTGCAAAAGTACAAAGAGTGCGTAAGGCACTTTGACGATGCTTTACGATGGTTGACGTTGCTTTACGATAATTGACGATAATGTGCTTATTCGAGGAATATCTGGTACTTTTCGCAGAGGTATTGCACTGCGCATGGAGGTAGCATTTTTGCGTTTCTGGATACCCCCAATACTGCTAAGATGTCTTGATCGGTTAATGTCCAGTTGTAGAATGTTTGTCGCGATACTCCGGCAGCGTCTCCCAGCTCGCATTTGTATATCGATTTATATTTCATGGTGTTTGAATTATAGGCAAAAAAAAATCGCCTGCGTTTGCAGACGATTTGAAAAGAATAGGGTAATGTCTATGCCTAACTCGGCATTTCCAACGGAGGAAGGATTACTTCATCTTTGGTCGTTCGATGGAAGAACATGACGTAATATATCGGCATGTAGATGATCTTCCCTTTCTGTGTCACTTCCCGCTCGTTAGATAGAACGATACCCTGTGGGATATGGTAGTCTGGTGTTGTGACGAAATGTGTCAAAGCACTATGTACGTAGTAATCCTTACCTGACTTTACTTCCAACGGAAGAGCCGACAATGTATCAAAATCATCAATCAGAAAGTCCACTTCTCCGTGGTGTTTATTATCGTAATAATATAATTTCTTGTACCCATGCGCACGCAGTTCTTGTGCGACAACGGACTCATAAACCGTACCTAAATTGATACTGCGCTCATCATTGAGAATAGCATTGATGTTGTAACTATACAAAATTTGCGTAAGGATACCCACATCGTTGAGATAGAGCTTTAGTAGGTTCTTAACAACCGATTCCGCAAGCGGGAAACGCGGGTTACTGATTGCGTTCACGTCCAGAGCAATAGCCGATTCAATCAAGTACTCAAACTCGTTCTCATAATCTGAATACTGCTTACCCTCTTTGTTCTCAATATTCTTAACGATGATACGTTTCTTCTTATTCTCCAACGCCGACGGAATAAAATCATACACCTTGCGGATCTTCAGTCTGTTCTCTTCTTCATATTGAGAAGCATCGATACTATATAACTCATGCGTATCAGCTTGTACTTTACGAATTGCGACCATATTACGATCAGCCAAGAACTGGTTTACCGCATCAGGCAGACCACCGACAAGCAGGTAATAATGGAATAGCTTGAGAATGTAGTCATGCGTTGACTCATTGAGCGATTGACGTGCTTCGAATGCTTTTCGCATCGTCTGAATAGCCTCTTTACCAACACCCATTGCCCATAGGAACTCCTCGAAATCCAACGGGAACATCTGCCGGATATCTACACTACCCATCGGAACCGAAGTCGATTTGGCCAAGGCGATTCCTAATTGTGATCCACTGGCAATATACCAATACCGCCCTTCCTTGTTGAGGAATTTGAGCATTGTAAGCAGATGCGGATACGATTGAATTTCATCCAAGAAGACCAGTGTGTCGGACTTATCACCCAACTGCCCACCGGCGATGATGCCTAATTGAAGATAGAAATCTTCGGTAGAGCGCACATTGGCAAATACCTTGGGGCCTTCTTTGTCCTCACGAAGATCTATCTCAATGAAATGAGTGAATAACTGCGTGCCGACATAGCGGATGAGATAAGACTTTCCAATCTGACGCGCTCCGTTGATGAGCATGATCTTTTTCGTGTTGGTCTTCAGAAATGTCCGAAGCTCCGTTGTAAATTTTCTTTCCAGCATGATTCATATGGTTCAAAATCCGCTGCAAAGGTACTGCTTTTTTATGACATATGCAATAGTTTTGTCATTTTTTCTATAGATTTTTTAGCTTATTTTGTCATTTTTGCGATGAAATACAATCATAATTTGTCATTTATTCCATATATTTGCTACTTGTTTTTGTCATTTTTACGATTATTTGGTGTCGCCCTCATCATCGTTTATGCCGGGAATGATATTCCGCTTTTCCCCCTTTACTCTGTATGTTATGTGGCAAAACTTCTCATTTTCCCTCCAAAACTCACTTTCTCGAACGAATGTCGCTCAAAAACTTGCCTATGTCAAAAATTTTTAGTACCTTTGCACGCTTTTTGTGTGCAATAAGCACACAGCGCGCAAGTACGAAAGATTTAAACTATGTTCAAGATACAGTGGGATAAGGAAACAGGCGGGGTGAAATTGGATTCGCTCGTAACAAAAGATACGCTGAGTATCGCACCGCGTCCTGTCTTTTTCGAAGAACTCCATTTGCTGGGGTTGAACGCACTCGGATGGAAATATCCAGAGTGCGATGAGCCGTTGCTATGGGCATGCAACAAGGAGTACTTCTATCGGGGAGAAAAGGTGTTCGAAGTCAAAGGAGCCAATATCTATGAGAAAGCAACCGTCGATCTCGTGCCGGGCAAAGAGAAACTGACGCTTGTGCCGGTTGATGTCAAGGCAATGTTGGAGAAAACGAAAGAGCAGATGTTCCTTTGTGAGAGTGAAGCCATTGAGTTCATCCGTGATACGTACGACACCTATACACGTGCTAACAAGTTGACAGAGAAGTACAAGGCCAATCAGGTGGACTTTGAGATGTTAGCAGCACGAGTAGAGAAGCAATCGAAGAAGAAGATGGCGATTGTCAAGGAAGATTGCGATAGCTTTGATATCATGCCGGAAGACGAAGCAGAGAAGCAAGGAAAGAAAGTGCTCCAGACAACCAAAGTGGACTATTTCTTGGCTTCTTTCTCAGGTGGTAAGGATAGTCAGGTCGTACTGGACTTGTGTACGCGCGCGCTCCCGCCTGATGCTTTCCGTGTCATCTATTCCGATACGGGTTACGAGTTGCCAAGCTCGCTCAAACTCTACGAGCAAGTACAGGAACATTACCACAAACTCTTCCCAACGTTGCAATTCTACACGGCAAAGAATCATGAATCTGTGCTGAATTATTGGGATAAGATAGGAACGCCGAGTGATTCACACCGTTGGTGTTGTACGGTTATGAAAACGGCTCCGCTATATCGAATGCTCAAAGTGCCTGGTACAAACAAACAAGCACGCGTGTTGACTATTGATGGTGTCCGAGCAGAAGAAAGTATAAAGCGAGCTAACTATGAGCGTATTGGTAGAGGGAAACATACCAATATTACAAATGCTCATCCTATCCTCAATTGGAACACTACTGAGATTTTCCTCTATCTGTTCCGTCATGATTTACCAATCAACGAATCGTATCGCTTAGGCAAAGCGCGTGTTGGTTGCATTGTGTGCCCATTCTCGACGGCGTGGGATGATATGATAGTAAAAGCGCAATATCCAAATGAATTAAAGCCTTTTGAGGATAGATTATGTGGTTGGGCTCATAGTTTGGGCGTGAGAGACATAGAAACATATATGTCAGAACGTAAATGGAAGATTAAAGCATTAGGTAACAAATCTGAAACGGATGTAATCTTCCAAGAAAACAAAGGAGATTTTATTGCTACGATAGTTAAGCCAAAATATCCCATATACACATGGCTCCCAACACTCGGTGATTTCTCATATTCTTCTATGGGCAATAAGGATATGGGTGAACTACGTTTCATGGGTGCTGTATATCAATTTGAAGTATTTTATGGAGATGGTGGAAAAACAAAATTCGTACTACATAATACGAATAATAAGTTATCGTACTTGCTAAAACGTGTTATGTATAAAAATGCCTATTGCGTACAGTGCGAAGTGTGCGAGGTGGATTGTCCTCATGGAGCACTTAGTATTGTGCCACAGGTACACATTGATAAAGCGACATGCAAACATTGTCACAGATGTTTGGAGTCGCATGATAGAGGTTGTATCGCAACAGATTGTATTCGTATGATAAACGACACTGACAAGAAAATGTCTGCTAAAGTGCAGGCTTATAAAACATTTGGTTTCCGCAATGAGTGGCTTAGTGAGTATTTGATTTCTCCTGAAGATTTTTGGGAATCAAATAGTCTTGGACCTGCACAAGTAGATGGCTTTAAAGCTTGGCTACGTGATGCGGAAATAATTGACAACAAAAACTCATTAACGCCTTTTGGTTTATTAGCAAAAGACTTATATGCTGCCGACACTGATCTTACGTGGGAGTTAATATATGTAAATCTTTCTTATCATTCATTTATCATAAATTGGTTTGTGAATAGCATCTGCGTTGGAGAGCATTATGATAAAAAACATCTAGTCGATAAGATTAGTGAAACTAATACAGGTGCTCCGATAAGAACGATTGAAAATGCAGTTACAGCTTTGATGCAAACCTTTAATTCATCACCAATTGGGGAGCAATTTGGTAATCTGCGCGATATTGACAAATCAACCTATTGTAGAATGATATATGATGATTTGTCGAATGTTGGTTTAGCTTACGCTATATATCGGTTTGCAGAAGAGATAGATACAAAAGCTTTGCGCGTGTCAGACTTTTTTGGAACCGATGTAAACAATGGTCCTGCAAAACTATTTAATTTAGATCGCGATTCCATAGAGAAAAGATTGCGTTCTCTAAATTCAGAGAAAAACCGTGTATTAACTGCTGAATTGAACATGGGTTTGCAACACATTACTCTTCGCGATGATTTGACGAGTGCAAATTTAATCCAAGTTATGCTGGAGTTATAATTAATGAATAATCAATCCAACTATATGGTAACAAAATATTCAGACGCAATACGGATTCGTAATTCAAAATCTGCGTATAATATCCAAGACGAAGAATCGAATGAATGGAAAAACTTCATTCCGAATGAGCAATTCAATTCAATTCTGAGCACGGTATTAGGTTCGGTATCTAAAAAAGTAGTGGATGAACATAAATCATTCTGGCTTGAAGGAACTTACGGAACAGGTAAGAGCCATGCAACTGCTGTTATCAAACACCTCTTGTGTGATCCAGCTGACGAGATAAAAGAGTATGTGGATGATGAGTTCGCAGGAGATAAATATGCAATTTTGCGTCAACAACTATTATCCGTTCGGAAGAATACTCGCTTGTTCCCTGTTGCAATGTACGGTCACTGTACTATTACTCAGAAGTATGATTTGACTCTTCAGATTCAGAGACATATTGTTGAGGCTTTGAATGCTGCGGGATTAAATATAACTGTTCGTACAGACTTTGATAATTATATTGCCAATATAGAGCAAAATCCAGATATATGGGATTTAATCATTGCATCTAATGGAGAATTGGCATCCTATGCTCCAGATCGTAAGAAGCTAATTAAAGATCTGCGCGATGCAGATACAACAGTGTTAGAGCTTATAAAGACAGCATTGCATGAAACAGGAATAAATGTAACACTAAAGCAAGAAACTCTTAAACAATGGTTTTTTGAAGTACAAGACGAATTGGCAGCTACCACGCCCTATAATGGAATCCTACTGATATGGGATGAGTTTACAGATGTGATGAATTCTGACATAGGCCCATCCTTATTGTTAGATTTGCAAGAATTAGCGGAAGCTACTCAATTATCGTCAAATAATTCATATTTCTTCCATATTGCCCATCCTTCGGCTTTAGATAAATTAAATATTGAAGAGCGCAAAAGAACTATAGGACGTTATCATTACATGCACTATAACATGGAGCCTGTTAGTGCATTTAAGATTATGTCGCGCAAATTTATTCACGAACAGAATGAGAATAGCCCAGCGTACATTGAATACCAAAAGATTACGGGAAAACACTTCCCGATTATGGAGCCCTTATTCGAAAAATATGCAGAAACATCGACTTCTCCAATGGAGACCATAGGTGATTTAAAGCAATTATTTCCTGTTCATCCGGGAACGGCAAACTTAGCAACATACTATGCACGTGAAGCCGGTTCAAGTTCGCGCTCGGTATTCGAGTTCTTGGGTTCAAACCCTGCTATTCGCCAATTCTTAGATGACGAGAAACATTTCCAAAATGGGGATATGATAACGGCTGATTATCTTTGGGATTTTGTGCTTGGCGAATTTGCTACTAAGGTTAATCAATATGGTGTCGTAACGGAACGATACAACACATATCATAAGATTGTAGAACAAAAGGGTGCACACTATGCAGCAGTATTTAAAGCCATATTACTTCTTAATGCTTTAAATAATTTGGCTTTTAATGATAATGTGACACCGAGTGAGGAGAATATACGTAATTTATTTGCATGCACTCCCATAGATCAAGAAATTGAAGATATCCTTGCATGGATTAATGTTCAAAGCATTATTCAACGTGATCCAAATGGAATATATGAGGTTAAATGGTCGCAATTAAACCTCAAAGAGGTAGAGGATATTAAGAAAACGCTACGTTCTACAAACTTTAAATATACATGGCAGATTTTAAAATATGGCGATGTTGCATCCAAATTTGTGGAATCTAAATTGAAAGGAGTGTGGAGACCATTTAAGTTTGATTTCTTTTCTGAGGACGCGAATGATCATACATTATTAAGTAAGATTGATAACGGAGTAAAATCTACTGCTCCGTATGAGTTGTGCTTTGCTATGCTTTTTGCACGAAATACTACGGAACTTACAAATATCAAATCTACCATAGAAAAAGCAAGTAGCGAAGATCGGTTCAGAAAAGTTGCATTCTTTGTGTTTGATACGTTATTCCCAGAGCAAGATTATAATCGTTTTATAGAGTATTTGGCGAGCGCTCAATGTGCGGCCAAAGATAACCGCACGGATGAATCCAAAGCATACACTGATAAAGCAAAGGCGATTATAAGTGAGTGGCTAAGAGGAGCATGGTCTTCTAGCACTATGTATATACAGGGTAAATGTGAAATGATAACAGCTTTGCGAATACAGCCAGTTATTAATACCACAATCGCGCCTCTTGTTTATTATTATGGCACAGAATCTTTAGAGATTATTCAGAATAAAGCCGGACAACCAACGTGGGAACCTCAGCACGCAAAAACTGCTGCTGAAAATGTTTTGTCGTACCATACTAAAGACGAAATCATGGGGAAGAGTTCAGGACGTGCAAAACAAGTAGCTCTTTTGTTACAAGATAGCGTAGATGATAATTTAGAGTTTAAATCTGATTGCAATCCACGCCACCCACTTTTATTGGTATGTGATTTTGTGAAAAACAAAATAAATAGTGCTAATCAACAATTAACATTCAATCTCGCGGAGCAATTTAGAGAATTGACATACCCTCCGTACGGATTCTATCATAGTAATGCATCTTATGGCATGTTGGCATTTGCTTTGCGCCCTTATGTGGATAAAGTATTTGATACTAATGGCAAGCCTATTAATGCTAAACGAATGCAGGAATTAATCTATGATACATTTAAGATCTGGGAAACGGGTTCCAGCAGTAAGTCTAGTAATGTAGATGTGAAGTTTGAAACTAAAGAAGAGAGTGCCATAGCTAAAGGATTGATTCAGTTGTTCTCTTTAAATCAACTTCGCGAATACAAAGATGTCAGTAGTTTGATTGATGCACGTTGGGCGTTAAGACGTGCATATTGTGCAGAAGTTGGTTATCCTCTATGGGCACTCAAATATTGTCCTGCTTTACAGGATATGTCTAACAAAGAAGATCTTTGCAAGATGATAGACAATATTATTGCTGTATGTTCCGAAACTGGTGTAAAAGAACAGCAATTAATGTCTGACACTGCCTATCAACTTACGACTTTAAAATACGAGATGATGCCTTTGCTTCATCGTGAAAGTAAGAACTTTGAGAAAGGTTTCCGTGCGTTTTTGATGGCGGAAGAAAGTATTAACTTAAAGGAGTCGGAATACGAAGACGCTGTTCAGTACATTCAACAGCACACAGAACAAGAAGTGGGATTTTGGACTGAGCAAGCCGTGATAGAGCAACTTCTGCGATATCGTGTATATACAATAAATCCTCCCACACCTCCTACACCGCCAGTATCGCCAGTAACACCGCAACCGCCTGTAAATATTGACGAGAAGCAATCAAAGGCAAAAGCAAAGATCGAGTCTTTGAATATTGATTCCGCGAAAGATAAATTGATGAAAATATGTGATTTGGGGTATGATGTTGTATTGGATATAATATTGGATTAAGATGTTTAAGACATTTGAAACATATGAAGAGTTAATCGCTGAAGTAAAATACGATCAGAAATTTGATGGAGTTGGGGCGTCTACAGCGGATCGTTTCCCAATTCGGTTTGTTCTGTTCGATAACTTTCGTGATTGTTGTCATTTTGTCCATGATATGATACATGGTAGCGATAATCCCATCTGTCAAATCGTTCGTTTGGAAAGTTGGATGGAAAACGACTATCCCGATGTACTATTATCACGCGACAAAATAGTAAACAGAATCAAACATCTTATTCAAGAGAATCCAGAAGAATATCGTATATTGATGCCATTTTCTGAATTGTCGCGTTTCTACAATAACAATGTGGGGCATTCAGAGTATAATGTACTTATCAATACCATTAAGAGTTTTGACACCTCAAAATCTGGTTTCGCTCATCGTCAACGTGTGTATATTCCGATTGTCGGATTGGAAGGAAAAATGCGTAAGTTCCGTGAAGACCCGCAATCTTTCATCTGGTATTTCCACAATGAAGATAAACAACTTGAATATCGTTTAATCCTAACTGACAGTAGCACATTTGGAGTAAAGGGTCTAGAAGATACATATACAATTGCAAATAGTGTAACTGAATGGCTTAAATGTTGGCAATATCCCCAATTAAAGGAGCACATAATTTGCACCTCACGCGCTATATTCGCTCATGCTGATTATGCGCAACCGGATAACGCGTTTACATACTGCGTTTGCCACAATGCCTATGAGTTTTTAGTCAAAGGATTACGTCTTGATTTACAAGGTATTCCATATCGCGTAGAGGAAAGCCAATATTGGGACAAATTAGCACAAATAATAGATATAAACAACTTTAAGTTTGCAAAATTCTTTAACCAACAATTCGGCATTTATGATCTAACAGATTATAATGTCTTCTATGAACAATGGTTCAATAATAAAGATCCATTCATGCGTTGGTTGCTGGCGAAGTATTATACATTCCGTTTCTGTAACGAAGGCTATATATGTCGCGTGCTCCAACAAATAGAGAGCTACAACGACACGATGTTTGCTAATGGATTGGCGCTGACTATCTTTACACAGGAAGAACCTGAGCGTTATTTAGAGGAGCGTATGATTGGTCTAAAAATAGCTGCTCAACATGGTGTAGAATTATCTCCGGATGTACAAAAGTATCTTGTATCTAAGATAGAAAAGAGAGAAAAGGAATTCGGCATATTATCTGCTATTCCGTATGTATCAATGATGTCTGATTCCGAAAAACAATTGATTATCAAATGGTATAGCGAAGATAAGATTAACCAAGACCAATTGCGAGAACTCTATCCTGATCTGTACTATTACTTGCAACCAACAATTGCTGATACGGACCAAACATGGATATTGGATTATATTCAAGCTTATAAAGAAGCAAAGATACGCAATATCTATCCGGATGTTATAAAGCAATACATTGCCGAGAAGAACGCAAACGATTTGGAGCACTTCAAATGGAGCAATGAGATAGATTATACGCGCTCTATACTACATAATCGCACTGACATATCTGCTTATTGCTGGATTGATGGTTTGGGAGTAGATTGGATTCCATATATCATGCAGATTGTCAAGGAGCACGAGTTGGAAAACTACTATGTGAACGAAGTAATGATTGCAAAAGCGAAATTGCCTTCACGTACAGATAATAACAAGTCCGAACTATTGGCGCTTTGTGGTGATAGCATAATGATTGATAAGTACGGAGATATAGATGAAGAAGCTCATTCCTGTCGTCCATACCCGCAATATATCATAAAGGACTTGGAATCTGTTCGTAAATCTATTCATCAGATTCTGCAAGAACATCCGGGAGAAAAGATAGCAATCGTTTCAGATCACGGAATGACATACCTATCGCAACTATGTGATGGCTACAACTTGCAAGGATTTAAATCTGATCACTATGGGCGTTGTGCTTTATTTACGTCCACCCAAGCATTGGTCAAAGATGATAAATACATCATTGTGCCGACGGACGATGGCAAACAACGTCAAATAGTTGCACTGCGTCACGAATCGCTAAAAGCTAAGATACCAACTGGCATGGGAAGCCATGGAGGCGCAACTCCTGAAGAAGAATTAGTGCCGATATTGATTATCTCCAACCAGAAAGAGAAAGCGAAATGGAATGCCGTACAGAAGACGTTCGAATTGACAGAAGCAGAACCTATCTTCCAAGTAGAGATAAGCGCTCTGGAGAGTAGTGTAGTGCCAGTAATTGAATATGCTGGCAAGACCTATCAACTCCAGAAACAAGGTGTAACGTATAGTAGCGAACGTTTGGCATTGGAGAAAGACGTAAACAAAGTGATACTGCGTATTGGCGCGCAATCAAAAGAATTCAAAGTAGAAATTAAACTCGCCGTTCAAGAGGACGACTTATTTAGCGACATATTTTAAGAAATTATGAGAGACACTATATCACAAAAGATTCAGACCTATTTAGGTCAGCAAGCAATCTACAAAGACAAAGGTACGACCGATAACTTGTTCGTAGGACGTAACTTACCTTCGTTTGTAAAGGATTTCCTTATCAAACGTTATGCACGTGGTGAGCAAATAGATCGTGCCGGATTGAATAATTTCTTGGATACGGTAATGCCTAAAGGCGATATTCGTAGTAAACTTATCGATGGACAGGAAATAACATTATTGACTCGATTTAATGTCAATATCAACCTCATCAAAGGTATACGCCAATTTGGTATCATTGATTTGGGCATCAAGGAGAACGAAGGTGTTATCCCAGATCATGTTGCCAACAAACATGTGGACGATTTACATGATGGCGAGATGTGGGGTATTATCAAACTATGCTTGCTTCCGGATGAGGATGGAAAGAAGAATCATGTGACAATGGTTGACTTCAAACCGTTCAAACCATACACTTCTGTCGACATCAGTTTCATCCAAAATGTACGTCGCAATTTCAGTATGGATGAGTGGCTTGATTTGATAATTTCTGCGATGGAATACGAGCCGGATTCGTTCGCAAATATGCATCAAAAACTGGAGTTCGTTACACGTCTTTTGGTCTTTGTAGAACCGCGTCTTAACATGGTTGAATTGGCCCCAAAAGGAACAGGTAAATCGTTTGTGTTCAACAATATAAGCAAATACGGTTGGCTTGTCAGCGGCGGTAAGGTAACCCGTGCTTCGTTGTTCTATGATAAGAACAAAAAACAGAAAGGATTGCTAGGTACGCATGACTTCTGTGCCTTCGATGAGGTTCAGACAATTGAGTTCCAAGAACCAGCTGAATTGCAAGGTGCTTTGAAGTCCTACTTGGAGCAAGGAAAAGCATCTATCGGCAATGTCGCATTTACCTCAGAAGCAGGATTGATGCTCATGGGTAATATCGGTCTCACAAGCGACCAACGTCCTCGTAGCCCTCGATATTTTGACGAATTGCCGGAGAATTTCAAAGAGTCAGCTTTGATTGATCGTTTCCACGGTTTCGTAGAAGGATGGTTCTTACCTAAGATTCAGACCAACATGATCTACAAAGGTTGGACTATGAACATGGAGTACTTCTCCGAAGTAATGCACAATTTACGTGTACAAAACGCGTATGCAGAAGTATTCGATAAGATTGTTGACCATGACCCGAAGGCAGGAGTTCGTGATGTAACAGCCGTAAAACGTATGGCAGTTGGTTACATGAAACTCTTATTCCCGCATTGGACTACACCGGAAGAAGTGAACTTACAAGAGTTTGATACGTTCTGCTTACAACCTGCAATCAATCGTCGTGGCATCATTCGTCAGCAACTCCATCTCATCGATCCCGAGTTCAAACCTGAAATGCCTAATATCTGGGTAAAGCAATAATTTTGATAATTATGACTGATATTGACAATTTTATTACATCCAATGATCGGCTCAAGATTTATGATTGTATTTACTATCATGATCCGTCGCTATGGAATGATGCTTCTTTAGAAGTAAAAAAAGCTATAGCAAATCTTTCTTGGTCTGATTATATCAAATATTTAGATAATAATGGAGAGTTATCAAAAGAACTTAATATTCTGCCAAATAATGCAGGAGGATTATATTTGTTTTTTATTCAGGGAACAACCATTCCATCATCTGAGAGGTATTTGGTATATGTAGGCCGTGCCTTATATACAAAGAGTGAAAACATACAAAAAAGAGTAAAGAGATATTTGTGGGAAAGTACTTACATCCATGGTCGTCCTAAAATAGCTCGTCTTTTTAGACATTGGAAAGATTATTTGTATATTAGATTCTGTTCAACGACAGATAATAAACTAACAGAAGCCGGAGAAGCAACTTTAATAAACGCTATTTTACCACCGTTCAATAGCGACCTTCCTGATAAAATTGAATATAAAGAACCTCAAAAAGCATTTTAGATATGAAAGCATTAAACATTCCCGCAATTAGGGGCGTTTTAGGTGATATTGTATATTACACCTCATCATTTACTTTTAAGCAAATATCAGATTATGTCAAGAAAATTGATGATGAACTTCATACATCAACTTCTTTAAAAGATCAATTACAACGTTCTCTAACTAATAATTACGAGAGCATAACCAATTATATATTGTCTCAAAAGGAGCATTTTTTCAATTCTCTTGTGTTAGCTGTGTATGATGGAGATCCTGAATGGAATGAAATAGAAATAAGATTTAAGGATACGGATTATTATACTATGGGATTTCTTCGGTTTAATGGTGAGGAGAAAATATTTCCCGTAGATGGCCAACATCGTGTAGAAGGAATAAAAGAAGCAATTAAACAGAATCCAGGATTAGAAGATGAAACAATATCAGTAATACTTATCGGTCATCATAAAGATAAGGAAGGAATGGAGAAAACTCGGAGAATTTTTTCCACCCTGAATCGATATGCAAAGCCGGTGAGTACAGGAGATATTATCGCATTGGATGAGGATGATACGGTAGCTATTGTTACGAGAGATATGCTTGAGTGTTTCCCTTTATTTATGAACGAGAATATTAGTGACGAGAAGAAAACAAAGGCAATTGCTGAAAAAGATACCAAGTCCTTTACTTCATTGATTAAATTATATGAGACCAACAAGATAATATATAAATACTACACTTCGTTTAGAGACCAGACAAAACGAATACATACATCTACAGATATAGACAAATTCTTAAAGTTTAGACCGAAACAAGAAGAAATAGACCGTTTCGAGAAATATCTAACAGATTTCTGGACTCTTTTTATCGACTCCTTTGATGGAATGAAGGAGTATGTAACTTCAACAGATAAGGATTCTGCTGCAAAATTTAGGAATCGTGACGAAGGTGGTTTGCTCTATTTTAGACCGATAGCTCTTCCGCAACTTGTTTCTGCAATACTTGAAACTACTTTTAGGATTAATGTTTCACTAAATGATTGTATGTCTGCATACTCAAAATTAGAAATGCACATTTCCCAAGAACCTTGGGTGAAAGTATTGTGGGATGCAGATAGCCATACTATGATAATGAAGAATAAGACTCTGCTTCGCCCGCTTCTTATGTTTATGTATGATAGAAACACGTTAGCAAAAAAAGAGATAGACAGTTTGAAGCTTCGCTATGCCAAAATCTTGGATGTTGAATTGGCGGAAATTGATGATAAATTGACTGCTTTACTGTTACAAAAGTAAAATAATCAAGCAAAAAAGAATAAGGGATAGTTCCTATACGAATTGACGAATTGCGTACCTTCAACCTTCTATAAATTAATGGAATAAATCCTTTCACTAAAACGGAAGATAATGGTATGAAATATAGTGTGCATAAAATAAATACTGCCGGCAATACTGCATTAACATCAAATAATGTTGATGAGGTTAATCATGCACTGGATATTATTAAAGACTGGAGAACATTGCACCTTCCGGCATTGGATGAACTACAAAATCTTATTGTCCCTCTATTAAAAGATAACAAAGTTAATATATACTCTGTTAGCATATCCAAGTTACTTCTTGGATACAGATGAATTTTTAAGGACGGTAGATGTCTTGTTAAAAATTGTGAACGCTGGGGCTGGGCATAAGAAGAAAAATATTAACGAATTAATATAAAAATAATATGAAGGTTGATTTAGATTGAATGAATATAAGCATTTTACGTGGGAATGCTAGTATGTAATATGACTGCGAAAGAATAACATATGTGGTATAAATAATTAACAAATAGCCATGAATAACTCCTTTTCTCTTTTAGCACTTGATTTAAGACAGCAAGCTTCAAACCATATATTAAAGACGTTGAAGAACACTATATATGTCTTTGATAGAAGGTATAGGGTGGTAGATGATCAGATTGTACTTCAAAACACGAGCAATGATAATGACTTTTTCATAGATTTATATGGTAAAAACATTAATATTCAAGCTATTGTTGGTAAGAATGGATCTGGAAAATCCTCTCTGTTAGATATCATTTATCGAGTAATCAATAATTTAAGTTTTTCGCTATTAACAAAAACCCAAAGTCAGTTGACTCCATTATTCTTGATTAATGACTTGTATGCTGATCTGTATTATTCAGTTGGAAGTCAAACATATACTATTTCATGTAAAGGAGAACAAATTGAATGGAGAAAGGTGGATTTGTTAAAACATACAGTAATCGAAACACTCTATCTGTCAACTTGGACTAAAGAAAAATTTGAATTTAAAACACTAATAGAAAAGAGTAAAGAATTATTTTATGTAATAGTTACCAATTATTCTCCTCAATCTTTAGTATCGAACGAATACAAAGCAGAGAAGGTCTCTTTTTATTATCAAGGAAAGTTACGTGAACGCAGAGACGCCTCTTGGATGCCTAGTCTGTTTCATAAAAATGATGGTTACTTAACTCCAATTTGTTTGGCTCCTTATCGTGAAGATAACGGAGCTATAAATATAACAAAAGAATTGCGTCTAACAACATATAGATTGTCATCAATTTTTTTGTATTATGAATATTCCGGGAAAAAAGATACGCTGATTGACAACTACTCGCTATGTGATATCCGATATGAGTTTAGACCGACTTTCTCAAAAGAAAAATTTCAAAATTACAACGGAGAGTCTAGAAAACCCATTACATACGTTAGCAATAAATCAATTGCTAAACTAATATTGGAATTATTCGGAGTGTATGATGGAATATTACTTAACCGTCATAAGATTTATCGTTCATGTTGCGAGTATTTAACAGCAAAAGTGTTAACTATAGTAGATACATATCAAAGTTATGCAAGATATAGAAAATTGTTCTTTAAAAATAATAGTACTACGAAATATGATGTACAGATCAGTATATCCGGTGCACTTCCCCCACCTGCGAATCAAGAATTGCTAAGAAAATTGATAGAACAACTCATTAAAGATAAGTCGCATATTACTATCAAGTTACGTCAGGTATTAGGTTTGTTGCAATATATACTGAAGTGTAAAAAACAAAATATGGATGATTCATGGTTAACAGCCATATCAACCGATTTTTCATTTAAGACATATATAGAAGAAGTGCATAATAATCCAACGGTAGATTCCATCGAATCTATGCAAGCACTACTACCTCCTCCAATTTTTGATGTTAAAATCTTTTTGAAGAAAGAAAATAGCAAAAAGGAAGATAATATTCTATTATGTGATTTAAGTTCTGGAGAAAAACAAATGCTGTGTGTGTTAAGCACATTGGTGTATCATGTGCTTAATCTAATTTCTATTGCGAAAGAAACTGATCGAGTGAGCTATAGAAATATTATGATTATGTTGGATGAAGTTGAGATATGTTTTCATCCAGATTATCAGCGTCAGTTCATAACGCGTTTAGTAACAGCATTGCATAATCTAGGCTTGACCAAAGAATGTGCATTTTATATCTTGTTGGCAACTCATTCTCCATTCATACTTTCTGATATTTGCCAGAGAAATATTCTATATTTGAAGGAAGGAGAAGATGTTAGTAAGACAATTAAAGTCAATCCTTTCTGTGCAAATGTGAATGATATTCTTGACCAGAGTTTCTTCATGGAGAAAGGGTTTAGTGGAGAATTTGCTGCGTCAAAAGTAAGAGAACTTATCAAGTATTTAGATTCTAATTCCCAAAGGAGTCATTCAGGATGGACGAAAGATTCTGCAGAGTATTTTATCAAACAAATGATTGGTGATCCCATTATTCAATCGGCTTTATTAGCTATGTTTAACAAAAAGTTTTATGGATAGAGTTTTAATAAAACCTAAATATGACAAAATAGCCCAACTTTATAAAGAAGGGTTAGTCAATAATGATATTTGGAAGGATATCATGAGATCATTAGACCAGATTCTTGATGATATAGCATCTGTAGATAAGAATTATTCTGATTATGTATTGTGGTTAAAAAATAATCTGGAGAGGTTGCTAATAATGCATCCATCTGAATTCAAAAAAATAATAAAATTTTTAGATACAACATATTCATGTGATACAAATTGGAATGGTTGGCTTTCTGGTGATAAAACTCATTTCGGAATACGACTTTCAAATGCTCTGCATTATGATGAAGTAAGGAAGAAGGTGCTACCAGAATATGTGAAACAGTTAGGAATTAAAACTTGTGTATATTGCAACATGCAATATGCACTTACGGTGACGAGAAAAAGAGGGAAAGCACTGGCTTTTTATGAGTTAGATCATGCATGGCCGAAATCGAGGTACCCATATCTGACGCTTTCATTTTACAATTTGCAACCATGTTGTGGGCCTTGTAATAGACACAAATCAGCATTAGAGACTAAATCTCCGTTTTATATATATTGGGATGGATCTAAACCTAAACCGCCAGTAGTATTCTCTATTAAGAACAAGTCTTTGGTGGAATACATGCTGACGCATCAACATAATATATTAGAGATTGAGAATACGGTAGAAGATAGTTTTTCTGAGTTATTTAAGAAATTACATATATCGCAATTATATAAACTTCAAACAGATGAAGCAGAAGAAATGATATGGAGGGCTAAAATATATAATAATGCATATTTCAATCAATTGTCGATTACATACGGTAAAAGTTTCATGAACACAAGAACTAATTTTTATAGAATACTATACGGAGTATATGCAGCAGAAGAATCAATATTTACTCGTCCAATGACCAAATTTAAACTGGATATAGCTAAACAGTTACATTTAATCTAACATAATATTGTTACAATCTTTTCATGCATATAAACTATCATGGAATTATAGGGTAGGCTATATGGATAAAACGAAACGGATACATATTCGCATTATTCTATTCGAATGTGATTCTTTACCATTTGTGTAAAAGAGAAATCTTTCTTCCTCTTTCACAAAATATAATATTTTATTCTTTCCCAATAAGGAGTTCTTATCTCGGTTTGCACCTCGAACGATGATTTCGGTAAACCTCACGTCTTTGTCTTTGCTCCGCAAAATTTTCTTTTTTTGACGGACAGATAAAGGCCGGTAAAAAAATGGAGAACGGGGAGCCGGTGGCGCATAGCGACACAACACAAATTTCATTTGTGCGGGGGCCCCAATAATTTTCAATTCTTGGGGAGAGCGGAGCATACCCAAGTACCTTTAGCCAAACTGTGTTTGAGCTCGTGTACATTGGGTAATGTCCGCGAAAAGAGCCATCGGGGATAAATCCTCGGGGGCTCTGAAAGTGGCGGCTACCTCCTTTCTCCACGTTGCACTGTTTTTTTCTTCTGTTCTGCTCCCCTAAAATTACCCCAATTAACGTAGCATAATCAGCGGAATTGACATATATATACCCTAAATCCGCTGATTAAACAACTCATACATGTGCATTTTTCTGGCTCATCCGACATTCGCGTTGGTGATAGCCAAAACGAAAGGAGAAGAAGGAAAAATATATAGATAGAAAAAAGTAGCAGCTACTATCCGTAAACACAAGGCAGGTATTTTAGCATGGTACGGCTACAAAACATCCAATGCTATAGTGGAAGGTATTAACAACAAAATAAAGGTAATGAAACGACGAGCGTACGGTTACAGAGACCAGCGGTAATTTAACCTCAAACTACTCGGACTACATGACCGCTCCAACGCGAATGTCGGATGAGCCAAGTTTTTTGTAAAAAATACAACAAACCTCGGCCGTTTTTGGGGCGGTCGAGGTTTAATTTTGTGTGATTAAGTTACTTTTTGTGGTTTAGCCAGATAACCGGCACTACAAAGACGGCAAGGAATACGATGCCGACAATAATTGTTGTACTATTCATAGTGTTGAAATTTTGCGTTAAACATTCCGAAAATATTACAAACTAAATACTTTTGCAGCGTGTT
>ODAI013367795.1_pt1 | contig 22785 bp, 14 predicted proteins | sample 1539321 | NCBI WGS metagenome assembly ODAI01 (sample SAMN02144231, study PRJEB22623) | gut metagenome | biome: sheep rumen | host: Ovis aries | place: New Zealand | reverse complement strand
TCCCTGAAAGTTGAATTCCACGCTGAGCAACAGACCTGTTGGCGATAGCGACTGCAGGTCATTGGGTTCACCGCTGCGCACAGCTTCCTCGGCCTTAATAATCTGCACGTTCAGCTGTTCGATGACTGTGAGAGGAGTGGGAGTGTTGGAGGGCTTGTACCACGATTTGGCGTCGAAGAACCGCTGCACATCGGGCGATGAGGTGAAGCGGTGACCATGGCGGGCGTATATCTCGTTGCGGATAAGACGAAGCATAGCCTTCGGATAGCGGAAGAGCATGCCACGCCCGATGGGGCGGACGGAGACAAAGGCCCATTGGCCGGGCACATCATCACCATAGGGCGACTCTACGAACTGCAGAATCTCTTGATTCTTGATACGAGGGCTATGGTCAACGAACTTCTGGTCGTGCACGATTTTCACATCGATGCCGTTCAACGCCGGCCTTAGCGCCCAAGACATAGGCCCCATGATGGCTCCGGCACCACCTCCACCAGGCATCTTTCCGTGATTCGGCGACGAGGGATCACCATTACTCACGCGTCCAGCACCATAGTAAATGAGATCGGTATAGCCATCGATTCCGTCGGGAATACCACCGAAGAGGCCCGGATCTTCATTATAGCTCTTGACATTGTAAAATTGTTTGGGGCCAAAGAAGACATCATCGCCCTTGCTGTTACGATAATGTCCATCATAGGCGTCGTGAAGGTCGCGTAGCTGGAAGTTTGTGATGGTGTAGTGAGCCTGCTGGTGGTCAATGGCGGTAAACACTTGTTCGGCTCGCCCTTGGGCATCCCGGACAACAAGGAACTTCTCGTTACCAGCAGTCATCAACTGCAGCGTCTTGCGTTGTTTGTTGACAAGTTGCTTGGGATGAGTTTTTTCGTAGCCCTTGGACAACGGGAATTCATAGCATGTCCCGATGTCGGAGCGGTAGGGGGCGATGCAAAAAGTGGGGGAAGGATCGTCGTCAGTGAATGAGTGGATGATGACGCGCCCGTCGGTCCAATAGGATTCCATGACGAGTATGGTGTCCATGCTCACGGCCCTGAGCTGTACCTGCCGGTTTTCCATTTGGCGCTTCATCTCGCTAGCACGATCCTTAAGGTCGTCTCGGTCAATCCTTCCGCCTTCGGCCATGATATATTTCTTCATCTCTTCGAAGCCCGTCATTTGCTGGGCTTCTGCATTGTTTGTGGTTAGTAGTGTTGCCATGATAAAAGCAGCATTGATAAAGGTTTTCAGTTTCATGGGGTTATAGGTTATTGATTTGTACTATCTTACGACTGCTGCTGCATCCGCAACCGTTTGTTGCTAATTCTTTAGTCGGTAGACGCTATTCCTCAGTCTCTAAAACGACAAGCGACCAACGCCAAGCGGACGATAGAATTGCCAACGATCAATTGTTCTCCACTTCGTTGGGATTGAAGCTGGAATTGTCGAAACAATGGGTGCAGATGCGCTCCTTGGGCAGACCGATGCTCTCGACGAGATCTTCGAGTTTGGCAAACTTCAGCGACGTAAGCCCCAGACGTCGGGCTATTTCGTCGACCATGCGGCGGTATTGGGGTGAGTCGGTTTGCGCATAGAGTGGCAGGTTGGTAGTGTCGTCACCCTCGAAGTCACGTATAACGCGGCGCGAGATAAGTTCCAAGTCGCTCTTTGACGAAGTAAAACCGATGAAAGGACATCCGTAAACAAGGGGTGGACATGAGATGCGCACGTGCACCTCGCGTGCTCCGTTATCGAAGAATGTGCGCACATTGTCACGCAACTGAGTGCCTCTCACGATACTGTCGTCGCAGAAGACGATGCGTTTGTCGCGCAGGATGGCAGGGTTGGGGATGAGTTTCATCTTGGCCACGAGGTCGCGGCGTGTCTGCGAGCCTGGTGTGAACGAGCGTGGCCATGTAGGCGTGTATTTCACCACGGCACGTTGGTAGGGGATATGGTGACCGTCGCTGTAGCCGAGGGCCATTCCCACACCCGAGTCGGGTATTCCACACACGATGTCGGCTTCAACGTCATCGTCTTGTCCCAACCGTCGTCCGTTCTGCTCGCGCACATATTCGGTGTTGATACCCTCGTAGTCGCTTGATGGGAATCCGTAGTAGACCCAGAGGAAGGCGCATATCTGGCAGCGCGTGAAAGGCTTTTGTAGCTGTTCCATGCCATCGGGGCGCAGTCGGACGATTTCGCCCGGTCCCAAGTCGCGCACCGTCTCGTAATCGAGGTTGGGGAATGCACTCGTCTCGCTAGTGGCAGCCATGGCACCGTCTTTGCGTCCAATGACAATAGGCGTGCGACCTAGTGCGTCGCGTGCAGCAATGAGACCGTCCTCAGTGAGTATGAGTATGGAGCACGAGCCCTTAATGCGGCGGTAGACGCGGTTGATACCGTCTACGAAACTGGTTCCCATGTTGATGAGCAGCGCCACAAGCTCCGTCTGGTTGATATTGTTTGCCGACATTTCGCTGAAGTGCATGCGCTGTGCGAGCAGTTCGTCGGCTATCTCGCGTAAGTTGTTAATCTTCGCCACCGTCACCACAGCATAACGCCCCAGATGAGAGTTGACGATGATAGGCTGAGGGTCGGTATCACTAATTACACCGATGCCCTGATTGCCCACGAAGTTAGCGAGTTCGTCCTCGAAGCGCGAGCGGAAATAGTTACGCTCGAGGCTATGAATGCTGCGATTGAATCCGCGCTCGGGGTCGAAGGTGACGAGACCGGCGCGACGTGTGCCGAGATGTGAGTTGTAGTCGGTTCCGTAGAACAAGTCGTTGACGCAATCTTTGGTTGCGATCGTTCCGAAAAAGCCTCCCATAATATTCCTTTAATCCTGTTTGTGTAGCTTTTGCGGTGCAAAGGTACGAAAAAAACGAGAGACGAAGAAAGGATTCTTTCTTTTTTTTACGGCAAACGCTTAGAAGTTTGCATCATGCTCTGCAACTACGGCAATTCAAGACCATGAAGGCATTTTACCCTGCTTTTTTGTAAAAAAAATGCAAAGAAACGCCAGTTATTTATGAAATATTGTATAATTTTGCGGGCGTTTAAGGCAAGCAATTCCGCCAGCAACACAAAAAAGACAATGACATTATGGCAAACGAGATATCAGCATGGAACAAGATTCTTACTAGCGCGATGAGCCTTCCCGGTGTGAAAGTGAACAGGGCCACGTTCTTGGAAGAACAGTTCAAGACCTATTACACCCCTGAGCAGATTGCGCCCATCATTGAGAACGGTCCTATCGGCATCATTCCGATGTCGATATTGGACAAGATTGCGTCTGACTGCATCTCCTATCACACGAACATTGCCAGCGGAACTTCGTTTGTCGCAGGACTGCCAGGTGGTCTCGCGATGATTGGCACTATTCCTGCCGATGTCGCTCAATTCTATTTCCACGTCTTCGTGATAGCCCAGAAACTGTCTTACGTCTATGGATATCCCGACCTTTGCGACAAAGACGGCAACTTCACCGAAGACGCCACCCACATGCTCACGGTCTTTGTGGGCGTCATGAGCGGTGTGGCCGCCGCCCAAAAGGTGCTGCAGGAAGTGGCCGAGCAGATTCAGAAACACTTGCTGCGGCAACTCTCGCGATATGCGCTCACACAGTCGGTCATCTATCCGCTAGTGACACAAACAGCCCGTATGCTGGGCATTCAAGTCACCAAGACTTCCTTCAGTCGCGGTGTAGCGAAAGTGGTGCCGGTCATTGGCGGTATCGTCTCCGGCGGACTCACCTTTGCCACCTATCGTATTCAAGCCAAACGCCTAAAGAAAGCACTCCGAACATCCATGCTCTCAGCCTATGATGAAAAGAAAGGCGAGGAGGAGAATGAAATAAGCGAGAATGCCGAATAAGCATTCCCGCTATTTAAATAAATGAATGAAGATAACTTTCCCGTTGTACTATTTATTATATACAAACTTTCTATTTATCATAATCGATGTTATTCAGCAAACGTTCCATTCGATTCTGACGCCCATATAATATAAATATGTGGACGGTCGGAACGAACAGATGGGCTGTCTATTCAGCATAATTGTAGGTGCGCTTCTCGATATCGCTGAAGAGTTCGGCCAGTTGTGCAGCATTTCCCATTAACGATTTGTGCAATTGGGTGTATTTCTCAGGCAGCCGCGTGCCTTGCCAAACATCGTGGAACGCCTCTTCATCGTAGTTTTTCCTGCGGATGATACCCTTCACGACACGACCCTTTTCCATATAAAAACGGAATTCGTACTCCATATCTTGTTCGTCGTCCTCGAGTGCCGTCATCGGGTCGTAGGCGTAGATGAAGGCTACTTTACCGTCAACATCGTAGAGATATTCCTCGTAGTAAACGCGGGCAGCGAAGTTGTAGCGTGTGGTGGCGAAAGTCAGGCGGTGTGGCAGATAGATTTTCTCTTCTGTTGGGTCTTCTTCGTCTTCAAAATATAGATAGGTGTCTTCGGTGTGACCGCCTGTGGCAGGGAGGTTGAAAGTTCCTGTCAGGTGGTAGAACGCGCCGTAGTCAGCACCGCTGGTATCTGCTTCGCCCGAATGGCTGGCGATGAGTTCCTTCATGGCATTGTATCGCTGGCGGATGTTCTCCACCGCGTTCTGCGCCCTGCCAGCCTGCAGGCAGACCACAAGGCAAAGCATCGTGGCAAAAAGATGTTTCATATTAGTCGCCGTCTTCCCTTTCGTATGTTGCTTTTTCGGTACTGTTAAACAATTCGCGCAAACTGCCTGCCTTCTCGAGATATTGGTCGAGTGCAGAGCGGTATTTCGCTGGCAGAGCCGAGCCTTGCCACTCATCCTTATAGGCCTGGTCGGGCTCATCTTTGCACTTGATGATGGCTTTCACCACGCGCCCCTTGTTCAGATAGAAGCGCAGTTCGTATTCCTTGTATACATCGTCTTCGCCGAAGGCGGTAGAAGGGTCGTAGGCGTAGATGAAGGCCACGCTACCGTCAGCGTCGTAGAGATACTCCTGATAGAAGCGGCGGGCAGCGTAATTAAAGCGGGTGGTGGCGAAGGTGAGCCAATGTGGCGGATAAATCAAGTCTTCATTAGTCTCCACTTCGTCCCAATAGAGGTAGATGTCTTCCACATGTCCGCCCGTTCCAGGCAACCACTGGCGCGTTGTCAGGTGGTGGTATTGCCCCCAGTCAGCACCATCGTATTGGTCATCGCCCGTGTGAGTGGCGATGTAGTTTTTGATGGCTTTATAGCGTTTGCCAATGCTTTCAACGGTGTTCTGCTGCGCCCAAGCCACTTGCATGAGAGCCGCGAGGAAAAGCAATAAGAAGGTTCTCTTTTTCATCTCTTAGTGGGTTTTTAGGGGTTTTTGTATTCAGGTAAGTTTTACGTTGCAAATATACAAAAAATCCGCAACAAATGCAAGAATGGAGAAAGAAAAGTTGCATTCGCTTTTGGAAACAGAAGTTCAACATATCATCACGAAAAAAGAGACCTCAATCGAGAGATCTCTTTATCATGTGCCGGTTATTGGTGTTTCTTCCTGTATTGAGTTGGCGACAGACCTGTCTTGTTCTTGAAATAGGAACAGAAGTTGGTGGTGTCGCGGAAGGCAAGAGCATCAGCGATGAACTTGATGGGGCAACGCGAGTCCATGAGCATGCGCTCGGCTTCGATGATGAGCAACGTGGAGAGAATGTCAGCCACCGAGCGACCCGACATCTCGCGCACGATGAGCGAGAGATATTGCTCGCTGATACAGAGTTTCGAAGCATAGAATCCCAGGAAGTGCTCTTGGCGGAAGTGTTGCATAGCCAAGTCGTAGAAATCGCGCATGATGATACCTTGTCGGGTTAGGCCGCCTGCGAGTTTTCCATCGCGGTCGAAAGCAGGCGCAATCTCGAGCATGATGTTGTAGCACTCGTTCTGCAGGCGTTGCTCCTGATAGGGATGGTCTTGCAGCATCAGCTGCTTCAGGTATTTCAGGTGAGACGTCACAACGGAACATTCCGCATCGGTAAGCGTGAGTTTATAGACGTTCTGAATACGCATGACGGAGAGCATGTTATCGAGTTTCGCACCAAAATAGCAGTTGCCGCGGGCAAATCGCGGACCTATGGCGAGCGTGTGCTTGGAGAACTCGTTGGTGAAGCTTTTCACCTCGAAGATGCTGTTTTGTGGACAAACGAAGAAGTCATTCTTCTGCAGTTCCACGTCGTGCCCGTTGACACTAAGCGTTCCACCGCCTTCAGTAAAGAGGCAGAGGTGAACGTAGTTGACGCCCAGCGGAATGTTCATCGGCATATGTGTGTTGTTGCGTTCGGCCTTGACATAGGCCAGCGCCTCTCCGTACACTATAGCAGCATTGTTTCGGGCTATCAGCTGCGGGATATTGAAATGGTCAAAATTAGTCATCGTGTCTGATACTCTTAATGGTAGATTTTTGATTTAAGTTTTACAAAAATAGTGAAATTAATTAACAGACGTCCATTTCTTCTATATAAATTTTCATTTTGTTTAGCATTTTACATCCTTTATATATAATTTTATATCTTTTTTATATTCCTGATTTGCTAAATTTGCAGCTGAAATAACATGTATTTAAATCTATATTGTCAGCTGCTTGTGAAAGCAGGATTATTGTTAATCTTATATTGTTACATTCGAGCAGGTATTTGCTTGGTAACAAAGAACGTGTTTAGGAATAATGGGAGAGCGGGTGTAGAGACATTCGTTCTCCGCTTTTTTATGCTATTTCGGAAGGGGATAAACGGCATCAGAAAAGGCTTCCCCATATGAAATTATTCTGAAAAAACGCGACAAATTCTTGTCAACTTTTCCGTTCAATCTAGAAAAGAAATATGTAAAGAATCTTTACTTTCACGCTTTTCTCCCTTCACTTTTAGTCGCCAGTTTTGTCATTTGTGGCTTCTGAGGGTGTCATATGTGGCAAATGAGCCGCTCACTTGTGGCTTTTGACACGCTCATTTGCCACAAGTGAGAGCCTTAAAGCATAGTTTTGACAACCCAAAAGCATAGCTTTCATGTGCTGAAAAGATGTAAAGAAAACGGAACTCTTTGATAACCAACGACTTCCGAAAATGTCAAAAAATGGCCGTTTTCGCACCAAAATCTTTTCTAGTTCAGAAAACAGGCCGTTTTTAGGGCCCGAAATTCAGAATTTTCTTGACAATTGACAACCAACATTCCTTATTATGCTACAGGGCAAAACATAAAATACCGCCCGACCTTTTATCGCTTTTGCAAAGGTCGAGCGGTTGGTTGTCAATTCTTTTGGTCGGCTGCCGCCTTTATTTTAACGGCCAAGCCGAGCTGTCAGTTGTCAACTTATTTCAGCGTGACATTATCGGCCAAAATCTGCATTTGAGCCTTAATCACTTCTTTAGCTTCAGCTTTGTCCATCTGGTGGGCACCCTCATAGGCTTTGATGGTCATCACACCCTCGCCTCTTGGAGTGGCTGCATAGAAGTTCTGCGTCTGGTCATTTTTATCTACCTTGAAGAAGACGCTGAACGTGTTGCCGTTGGCTGTGATGTCTTCTACGGGCTGAGCACCTTGTTTCACCATATCTTCCTTCCATTTCTCGATGTTTGTGTAAGCATCGTAGTTGAAGGCGGCGGTGGTGAAGGGAGCTTCTTTGAAGCCCATGTTGCACGAGCTGTTCACCACGCGGCTGCGAGCCTTGAAGCCTTCGGGCACCTTTGCGGTGTAAGCGTCGCAAGAGAGCTCTTTCAGCGAGTCGATGGGCACTTCTTTCTCTTCGGCCTGTTCGGTCTGCTCCACTGCGGTTGAATCGGTTGCATCACCTTGTGCAGTCTTGTTTCCACACGATACCAAAGCAGCAGCTACCACTGCGATGGCAAAACTGAATACTGTTTTTTTCATTTCTTTTTTTAATAGTTGTTTTTTGAATGATTAATATGAATTGAAATTAATTCAGGTCTTAAACTTCTGTAGATGAATCGTAGCGCGTCTCATAGCTCTGCTGCACCTCTGGCTCGGGCGTTTTCTGCACAATGTATTTGGGCGACGGACCGAACTTGTTAGCATCGCGGTCGCTGTCTTTCAAGTAATAAATCAGCAGGATGATGCCCACCACGATGTTCACGATGGGAATGATGGCGCCAACGAGCCAGAATCCTGTCTTGCCTGTGTCGTGCAGACGGCGCACAGCAACTGCCAAGCTTGGCAACAGCAGCAATAAAGCTATGATTCCCAAGATAACCATCACAATAGCAAACGTGTTGTCGAAACCCGAAGCCTGAGCCTTCAGGGCCTCCATCTTCTCTTCATCGAACATCACTTCGGCCACTTGGTTTTGCATTTCGGCAACTTTGGCAAGCTTCCACCAGAACACGGCATACATAGCTGCCGACAGCAGAATGTTCAACACAGAAAACCACCAGAACTCAGAACGGCGAGCACGGCCGCTGAACGTGGCATACTTCTTGAAGCAAGTCTTCAAGGCTTCCCCAAACGACAGGGAGGGCGTTTGAATTACATTTTCCATTTTTACGTTTTTTTTATTGGTTAATAATCAGGTTCTTCAGGCTAACGATAGCATTCGCTATAAAAGAACGCAACAAAGATAACAAATTTTTCAACAATATGCTCCCATTTGATGGAAAAGCAACATGCAATTAAACTTTTTTTACTTTTCAACGCCCGTTTCCACAAATAAAATCATTATCTTTGCAGCAAATCAATCAACTACTAACATTTACAAAGGGAAAAACAAGCAACTGACCATGAAGAATTCCGAACAACTGAGAGCTATCGTCGGACGTTTCGACACGCAAGGAACCATCGACTCTATCCGTCCGCTGGGCAACGGACTCATCAACGACACCTTCCTCGTGAAAACCGCTGAAGCTGACGCACCTGACTACGTGTTGCAACGCATCAACACCAACGTCTTCAACGACCCCAACGCCTTGATGGACAACATCGATGCTGTTACCACACACATACGGCGCAAACTCGAAGAGCAAGGTGCCGACGACATCGACCGCCGTGTGCTGCAATTCGTGAAAGCGTCGCAAGGAGGCAAAATCGACGCTGAGGGTTTCCGTCGCTCAAAGACCTCTCCCCTACTCCTCGAATGGCCTCAGGTGTCGGGCGACACATCCACCTTTTGGCGACTTTGCGTCTTTATCCCTCGGTCGGTCAGCAAGGAAACTGTCGACGCACCCAACAGCCGACACGCCGGAGAGGCATTCGGAGAGTTCCAGTCGTTGCTTGCCGACCTCCCTACCCCACTCGTGGAAACTATCCCCGACTTCCACAATCTGGAGTTCCGCTTGCGGCAACTCAACGAGGTGGTGGCTAAAGACCCTGCCGGACGAGTCAGCGAAGATGCCGTGCAGCGTATGCTTGACGACATACACGCCGACGCCCCTCACATGACGCTCGCCGAACAACTCTACCGAGACGGACAACTGCCCAAGCGCGCTTGCCACTGTGACACCAAGGTGAACAACATCCTCTTCGACGAGCAGGGACGAGTGCTCTGCGTCATCGACCTCGACACCGTTATGCCCAGTTTCATCTTCAGCGACTATGGCGACTTCCTGCGCTCTGCAGCAAACGCCACAGCCGAAGACGACCCCGACCTCAGCCACGTACAGTTCAGAAGCGACATCTTCGAAGCTTTCACCGAAGGATACGTCCGCGCCACACGCTCGTTCCTCACGCCCGTAGAACGCAACAACCTACCCTACGCCGTTGCACTCTTCCCCTTCATGCAAGCCGTGCGATTCCTCTGGGACTACCTCTCTGGCGACCACTATTGGCGCTGCGACCGACCGTCGCACAACCTCGACCGAGCCCGCAACCAGATGCAACTCTATCACATCGTGAAACGCGAACAAGATGCCCTCGCCCGCTTTGTCGCTAAAATATAGCACAACAACGAGTTGGAACAAGAATTGTTGCAAAAAATTTGGAAGTTTCAAGAAAAAAAACTATCTTTGCACCATCTACCTTGAGAAAACAAACAACTATAACGAAAAGGTAAATACCATGACCCTATAGGCTCTTGACATCAACGACTGTTTCCGCATTCGCAGAACGCACCGCCCGGCATCATAGCAAGGGCTCACGCAGCGTATACGGACACCTCTACTCTCATTCAGGCAATACACATAATGGATATATCATAAGAAAAAACTCTGAAGAGAAGCGCTCACAGAGAACTTAAAATTTTATACACATTCATACTGTAATTCCTTTATATCATAGAGTTTTAAAATCGTGTGTATTAATAGGTAGTGACAAAGGCCGCAAGGTCAGCGTCACAAGTTTTTTAAGGTTGGCCTCTTCTCGCCCGAGAGGGTGGGAAGAGGTTTCATTTTGTCTTCCCGCCACCATCCACCGAACGCATCACAAACGCAAAGAGGGAAGCACCCGATTCGTTGGATGACTTCCCTCTTTGTATATTGTTGGCACCGTTCTCGGCACCTGCGGTGGGTATGGGGTCTTATGCGATAACCTTCTGTATGGGGTTATTCATCCCCCTCCCGCCAAAGGATCGCGCCTCACGGCGGTCTCCTTGTCTCATCAGCGCCGTACGCGTTGCACGTCGCCTGTTGTCCTGAAACTTTCTTATTTACCTTTTGTCCTGAAACAAGTAGTTCTCTTTACCTCGCTTGGCCGATACCTGCTTGAAGAAAAACCTATTAAATGAAACTTAAAACAATAACTAAAAACCTAAACTTATTTATAAAAAAACCTTTACTCTATGTTCTCTATTCTTTAAACCATGTCTTTGTCTGTGACGTTGTTGTCAATCTCTCAAACCTTTTATCATTCAACACGGTGTGTCGTCGGTGGTCAAGATTCGCATCTATCTCTGAACGACGATGCAAAGGTAATGCCTTTTTCAGCTTCTGTCAATACCAAACGGACATTTTTTACAAAAAAAGCCACGTTTCTTGACCTAAATCAACGAAATTGTGTGCGCACACAATCACAAAAATGCAACTTCTTTACGTTTAACGTGATTCAATTGACAAAACCAGCCTTCAAAAAATTCAATAATGGTACAGTATATGACAAACAATTAAAGAATGGTCCACTTTTGGATGTTTTTTCCGTTAAGAAAGCACAATTTATTCGATGAATTGCGCTCAGAGACGAAAAATAATAGTAATTTTGGCGCCGGAAAAGAATCTACTATCTATCAGTAATGCTGATTGTTATATGAAAAAAACATCTTTTATCATTGCTCTTCTGCTGTGCTTTGCAGCAGGTGCGACGGCTGATCCCGTTACGAGATCGGCGGCTCAGCAGGCGGCCGAGTCGTTCATGGCCAAACGTGGAATGAAGAACGCCAACGGTCTTTCACTCACCTATCAGGCACGCCCCACCTCCTCGAGAAGAAAGACGGCACCGTCGGCCAACGCATTCTACTACGTATTCAACAACTCCGAGCAAGGAGGCTTCGTTATTGTGTCGGGCGATGATGCCACTGAGCAAATCCTTGGCTATTCTGACAGCGGCACCTTCGACTCGGAAAACATCCCCGCAAGCATGCAAGAACTGCTCGACGGCTACAAGCAAGAAATCAGCTATGCTCGCGAGAAAGGACTGAGCAAGTCGCGTTCAGCTGCCTCTGGCGAGATGGATGAGCCTGCCCGTCAAGTCATCGCACCGCTCATCACTTCCGTTTGGAACCAAGGTGCGCCTTACAACCTACAATGCTTCACCACAGATAACCAGCAAGCCGTAACGGGATGCGTGGCAACTGCCTTGGCTCAGGTGATGTATTATCACAAATGGCCGCAAAGCGCGACAACAGCCATTCCCGCTTACAAAACATACAACGCACTGCCCGCCACTACCTTTGATTGGGGCAACATGCAACCGACCTACACCGAGTATGGTGCCGAAAGCGATGCACAGAAAAATGCTGTGGCCACACTGAACGTCTATTGCGGACATGCGGTGCAAATGGGCTACGGCACAGGAGCTTCAAGCGCCAGCCCATCACGGATTCCCAATGCACTTAAAAACTATTTCGGTTATGCCAACGATGCTACCGAGATTTACCGCTCGGACTGCACACCTGCCGAGTGGGACGAACTCATATACCATGAGTTACTCCATCAACGACCTGTCATCTATAGCGCCTCGTCATCGGGCGGTGCCCACGCTTTTATCTGTGATGGTTACGACGGCAACGGCTTGTACCACATCAACTGGGGGTGGGGCGGACACTCCGACGGCTACTTCCGTCTGCAAGCACTCAATCCCAATTCTCAAGGCACAGGCGGCAGCAGCGGCAACGGTGGATATTCGCTCTACCAGTCGGCAATTGTGGGCATCAGCCCCACTATAGTCGATGACAAATTAGAAGACGATGATACTCCAATGTCTGGCATTGAAAACTCCGATCTCTATTTGTTGGAACTAGAGGGTAATACATTGTATGAGAACTCCAGCGGCCAGACAACCATCGAATATGATGCCGACAGAGGGCTTTACGACCTCTATATTGCATATTCTTACCGCCGCATCGACGAAGAAAATACTTATGACGTGGGCGTGGGTTTGTTCAAAGACCAAGAGATGATAGATACTCATATCTTTAAAGAAGGCTATGACGGTGCAAGTTCCATTTTCCCCACAAGCTGGGCCGTCTTGAACTATTTTGGAACAAACCTTGCCGACGGAACATACACTTTGAAAGGTGTGGAAAGAGTATCCGGAACTGACGAATGGAAGCCCAGCATCGGCTCTGATGTTTATAACATCACTATCGAAATCAGCAACGGAATGGCCACAGCAAAGAAAGTTGTCGTCCAGAAACTGAAACAGATTGAGCTGGTCAAGGTGGAACAAGACCGCAGCAGCGACAACCCAATGAAACTGAACGCCTATGTGAAGAACACTGGAGAAGCAAACTACGACGGCATTCTCTATCTGCGCTGCGACAACAATTTGGTAGCCTACGAGGGTATCAACCTCGCCCCTGGCGATGAAGACTACGTGACGTTTGCCTTCGGTGCAACTACCGGTAGCCACGAAATAGTGATTGCCGAGAACAGTAGCGGCAACAACCCACTCTACTCAGGCAACCTGACGTTGGAAGGTTTGCCCGAAATTCCTGAACTGACTATAGTGTCTGAGGAAGTGAAGAACGCCTCAGATGGCAACATCTACGGCACACTGTTCGAAGGTTCGGTAACACTAAAGAACGACAACGACAACGACTATAACAACCAGCTGATGATTAGACTGTGGAAATCGAAGGATGGGTCGCCATGGGGTTCTTTCGCTATTTATGAAGAGCTTAAAAGCCTCTCTGTCCCAGCCGGTGGAACTATGACCGTTCCCTTCAGTTTCCAAGTGTCAGTGGGTGACGTCGTTATCACTAAAATCACAGAAGTTAACGGAAATGGAACCACCTATTATTATAGTGGTGCTTACACCGTCAATGCTGGCGTAGTCACATGGACCGCCGACGGACAACGCACCGTCACGGCTCCAACAAGCGACATCACCGTGGACGACGATGTCGTAGCTATTGAACTGGATGAAATCTCGCTTGCCGATGTCACCATCACGCCAAACAGCAACCCCAACACCCTTTACATCATCGGTGCCAACGCCACTACCCCCGCCACACTCAGCGGAAAAAACTTGGTAAAAGGCTACAAGGCCGACAACATTGCGCTGCAAGACGGTTACAACTTCTTCTTCCCACGCACCGTGATGGTGGAAGGCAATGCGACATACACCCGCACGCCAGCCCTCGCCTGCAACGGAACGAAGGGATGGAGCACCATAGCATTGCCCTTCGCTGTACAACAAGTGACCGACGACGACAACCAACCCATAGACTGGCGCCACGCCTCTGACACCAGCGACAACGACTTTTGGCTGCGCGAGTTCAAGGGAGTGAGCGGTGGCGAAGTGGCCTTCAGCGACGTGGAAAAATGGGTGGCCAACCAGCCTTACGTCATTGGTGTGCCTAGCGAATTGAAAGACAAGAACCTGACCTTCAGCGCCACAGCAACCAAAGTGATGCCTACTACCACGAGCACCACCGTCACTGCTGACTACCAGTTCATCGGCACATCGCTCGACAAGACCCTCGCCAACGCATACGTAATGAACAACGATGGAAGCGCCTTTGTGCCCACCGCTGACGCCACCGTGAAGGCTGGCTATGCCTACTTCAACGTTGGTGCTGCCACTCAGCCTGACCGCATTCCCATAAGCACAGGAGGACTGAAAGGCGATGTTAATGGCGACGACCTTATCGACATTAAGGACATAACCCTCCTCGTGAACTACATTCTTGGGAAGACCTCCGACGGCATCGTGCTCGAGAACGCAGATATGAACGAAGACGGCAGATACGATGTCACCGACCTCACCCTCATCTGTAACGCCATCCTCGGGAAACTATAAACAAAGGGCGAAACTTCTCTATACAAAAGGAGGCTGTGCTGGATAACGATTTCCAACACAGCCTTTTTTTGTGTTACAGATAGAACTATCGGCAGGGATGATAAAGCTGGGAAATAAAAACGATTAGAGAAAATCTACACCGATAGGTCAACCTGTCTTAAAAACATTTCACGCTATATTATATGTCCTCCTCCTTGACCTTTTCGGCCTTGAAGTCGTTTCCATTCCAACGCAAGAGGTAGGGAGTGCTTTCGTAATACTCCTTCGCTTTGTTATACGTCAAGCAATAGAGGTTAATGTCTTTACCCTCTTCCGGCAGTTTGATGAGATAGGCGTCGTAATTGCGCGCGATATCTTCCACTATCTTGCACAAAGCTGGCTCGGGCGTCATGGTGTCGGTTTCCGGATTGAAATCGTAGAAAACCAAAGCCGTTTCGCTGAGTTCGTCTTCTCCCTCATGTCCTCGCTCCAGCCAGAAAGCCACAAGGGCGTGACCATTCTTGCGTTTCCAATAGCAGCACGTGGTGCCCCAAGAAACTTCCGTCTGGGCTGAGCATTCGAGATATCCGTTCTTTTTCATGCTACGCACGCCGAAGAGAGACTCCTTCTTTTTGAACTTCTCGGGCGAGTCAAGATATTCGCAAATGACTTTGTTGGGCGTGAAATCAGAATATTCATCAGCAAAAACATAGGCAAAACGCTCGACGTCGAAGATGTCTTCGGTGACAATGTTCTTCAACGGCTTCGAATCCCACTTGCTGGCGATTTCCAACACTACCTCGCCGTCGTTTGCGCCCTCGGCGTATTCAGCGCCTAATGGATCGGTTTCGGAGTTGGTAGCCGTATCTGTTGCGTTTGCTTCGGTTTTCTCTCCAGCAGTGGCGGACTGCTGGTTGGCTTGTTTGTCTCCACATGCTACCAGCACGACGAGAAAGGCGGCCAAAGCCATCAATAATAGTGTTTTTTTCATCGGTTAAATAGTTGTATTTCTGATTCTTTATTCCACTTTTATCTCCAACTGCGCCTGCCCGAGGAGGGGTGACGTGGCGTTGACGACTATCTCACCGACAGACCCAGTCGACTCCACATAGGCGAGCAACCGACCGCGTACCACACGCTGGCGGTTGTCGCGCAAGTTGCTCGTGTCGCTCATGTCGCCACCTTCGAGCCCCAGCAGACGACCTTCGCCATTAACGCGCACGGTAACCTCGTTGTCGGCAAGCGCAACAGGACGGCCTTCGTCGTCGACCACTTCGATGATGACATGCGCCACTCTACCGCGACCGCTGAGCGTCGTCTTGTCAGAAGTGAGCCTCAGGGCTGCGGGCTTGCCAGTGGTCTGTATCTCGTAGGAAGCGTTGACGCGACCTTGCCCGTCAAGTGCTTCGGCGCGCAACACACCGTCTTTATAGGGCACGTCCCACCAGATGAGTCCCGTGGTGGGGTCTTTCTCTGTCGTTTCGCCCACCTCCTCACCGTTGAGCGTCAGTCGGGCGTACTGCTGATTGGTGGCACACACCACACGAATGCGCTGGCCATCGGTATAGTTCCACACGGCTGGACCGTAGATGGACACACGCTGATCCATAGCGCGGCGGCGGGTACCGTTTGCCCCACCACGCGCCTGCACAGGCATGGTGCCGATGTAGCACATGGGTTTGTCGCTCCACAAAGAGGCACGCCACCAACCTTGCGCCTTGCGATCTCCCTTGAGGTCGAGCAATCCGGCCGAAGAGCCTCGTGCAGGCCACGCACCACTTTCGCCCAAGTAGTCTATACCAGTCCAAAGGAACTGTCCAAAGATGAATGGCCGGTCGGTGACGGCTTTCCAAGCTTCAAGGTCGTGACGGTTCTCAGAGCCATAGATCACACGCTTGGGATAGGTCTTGTGGTCTTCGTCGTAACGGCTCTCGGTGTAGTTGTAACCCACCACGTCCACAGCATCGGGATAGGCAGTCTGGTTCGACATCACAACACCGGCGAGCGCTCCCGTCGTAGGCCGACTCTGGTCGATTTGCCTGACCACCTTCGTCAGCCGTTGTGCGATGCGCCCAATGCGGTCTGCCTCGGGTTGCCCGGGCTTGTAGCCGCCATACATGGGTTGCGTGATGCTCGAGCCGTCGAGCACGGGATGGGTATAGGGGTCGTTGGGATAGTCCACCTCGTTTCCGATGGACCAAAGGAAGACGCTGGGATGGTTGCGGTCGCGGCGCACCATGTCGGCCACGTCGCGCTCTATCCATTCTTCGAAGAAGTCGTATGTGCCCTCATAGCCGGGGTCACCCTGGTTCCAACCTTTCAGCCACTTGCGCTTGGGGAACTCCCATTCGTCGCTCGCCTCGTCCATGACGAGCAAGCCCAGCGAATCGCAGAGATCGTAGACCACGGGCGCCTGCGGGTTGTGGCTCATACGAATGGCGTTCACGCCGATGTCCTGCAGATTCTTGAGCCGCCGCTCCCACACGTCGCGCGGGACCACCGAACCGAGCACTCCGGCATCGTGGTGCAGGCATACACCCTTCACCTTTACATTGCGTCCGTTAATGGAAAAACCTTTGTCGGGCGAAAAGTCGAGCGTACGCAGTCCCATTCGCATCAAGCTGCTGTCTACAGTCTGACCCGACCGCGCATCACGCAGCAGAGTCTCGACGGAATAGAGGTAGCCGCAGCCGATATCCCACTTCACGGGTTTCTGTATCTTCAGCGTCAACGTGCGGCGCTCACCTGGGACGATAACCGTCTGTCCTTTTGCCACTTGCCGACCCATGGCGTCGCGAATCGCGACGTCAGCCTTCAGCTTCGACGTCTTGTCGGCATCGCTCTCGGCGACAGTTTCCACGTCAACCTCCACGGTGGCGGAACCAGCATTCATCTGCTTCAGCCGCCAAGCGCTACCCCACTGTGCGAGATGCACGGGTGCTGCCTCGATGAGCCATACAGGGCGATAGATGCCGCTACCTGTATACCAGCGCGAGTCAGCCTGCCGAGAATGGTCCACACGCACGGCAATCACGTTCTCGCCCACGCGATTGAGATGGGGTGTCATATCGTAGAGCACCGACGCATAGCCGTTGGGTCGCATGCCGAGCAGATGACCATTGAGATAGACCTCGGCGCGGTTGTAAACTCCCTCGAAATAAATATAGAAGTGGTTGGAGGTTGACTGACTACCGTCGAGCGTAAAATGCTTGCGATACCAGCCCACGCCACCGGGCAAATAACCCGTACAAGAAAAGAGGTCGGGCGACATAGGATGCTCCACTGACCAATCGTGGGGAAGCGTGAGTCGGCGCCAACGCGAGTCATCGAAACCAGACTGCCGTGCCGCAGTGTCGTCAAATGCCGACCAATCGAAAACGGATGTGGTACGCTGCTTGTCGGCCGAACTCACGGGCAGTCCTTTGGCAACAGCATCCACAGCGGGATTGCCAGCCTGTGGAGCACGCCAGTCGGTGCCCACGAGGGCAAACCGCCAGTCGGCGTTGAAGGCGGTGGCGCGGCCGAATGACACCTGTGCGTCAGCATGCATGCTGACCACAAGCAGAATTACAAACAGCGGCAACCGCTTGCGCAGTCCTATACGCGGCCACTGTTTACGGGTGCGGCGGCGCGTCTCTTGAATGATTTTCCACGATTGGCGCAAGCCTATAAGCTTCTTCGAAAGGCTGCGCAGGGTGTCTTTTCTGATTTGATGGCGTGACATAAATGTGATAAGGTGGTTAAATGTTTCAACTTAAAAGGGAGTGAAAGCGCAAAGTGGACATCCGCCGTCTTGTCTTCTTGCTATTCGCTTTGTATCCTTTAAACGTCAGACGTTGTCCGCTTTTTTGCTCTTCACTCCCCTTCAAGCCTGTAGGCTCTCACCCGATGGGTCAGTTATACCAGATGGATGGGAGATTCTCTGAATAGAGCTCGTCGCGCTCTGCATTGTAAATGTTGTCGTATTCGAGGTTCTCGTCCTCACGACTGATTTTCTTAGCTTTCATCATAGTAGTTCCTCCTGTGTTTTTTCCGGACTATTAGTTGATTTATACGTTTGTATTATTAGAGATTGAAGATGTCCACGACACATTTCTGTGTCATTCTACCGCAAATATAAGAAAAAAAGTGATAAGTTGTTCGCTTTTTATCGTTTTTTTTCAACAAAAGCGATACTTTAACACTCGTTTAGCATCAACCTATAAGGCAAGCGCACACGTGCTGTCAAGTAAAAAGCATGTTCAAGTATTGTCATTTGCGGCACCTGATTTCACGAAACGATAGCTCTGGTCAAGTAAAATAATTTATTTTGCTCAGTAAAATAATTTATTTTGCACGGTAAAATAATTTATTTTAGTCGGTAAATTAATTTATTTTACTGCACCACTTGTATGCTTTGACGCCTCCAAAGGCCACAAATGACAACACCAAACGCGGCATCTGAGCAAAGCATTGCGGGCAGATGACCATGATTCTATACAACACGAAGAGAATTGTGTCACAAAAGTGAAATGACACTGCATTTTCGTTAATCAAGTGTTAAAGTTGCATTTGGATTCATGTTGTTTAACTGATATTGTTTATCTTTGTTTTTCAAAACAGAAAGTTAAACAAAAAATCATTGATAATATGAGTTACATCGAGAAAAACCTGATGGACGGCGAGCAGATTGTCTACGAGGCCCGCCAACACTGGATTATCTACTGGCTGCCGGCACTGCTCCTGGTGGTAGCTGTCGCACAGTTCGCATTCCCGCTCGACCTGCTGCTGCAGGCATGCATCGCCCTCGCACTGGCCGCCATTGCCGGCATCTGGGCGCTCAACATCTACGGTGGACGCAAGTACATCCTCACCACCAAGCGGCTCATCCTGAAACGGGGCCTCGTGAAGCGCGAGTCACTCGACCTCATCCTACGACGCTGCGAGGGCGTGAGCATCAAACAGAGCATCATCGGCCGCATACTGGACTATGGCACCGTGGTGGTGTCGACTGGCGAAGTGGCCAACAGTTTTGAGCGCATCCTTAACCCCGTGAAGTTCTCATCACAAATCAATCAGCAGATTGCGCAACAAGCGAGGGTATAGAAGAGTAAAAGGGAGTTGAAGAAGTAGAGGGAATAGAAGCCATTAGTCTTTGAAACAGAGGGGTATCGGCTTCTACTTCCTTTAATTCTTATAGTTTCATTTATGCCTCCCTCCCCCACTACTTTAAAAATAATCTATGAAAAAAATACTTATTTCTGCGGTACTTCTGTTCTGTACATGCCTGCAGACAGAGGCTGAAACATGGACCGACGCCAGCGGTATGTCTTGGACATACAACGTCAATGGTTCGAATGCAACAGACATTAAACCGACTGACAGGACAATTATCAACGGCGCAGTGACAATCCCTTCAACAGTATGGAACGGTTGGACACAACTGAAGGTTACGAGCATCGGCTCATCGGCATTCGCCAGTTGCACAGGGTTGAGCAGTGTGGTCATCCCTGAAGGCATTACAGCCATCAACGCTTCAGCATTCTACGGATGTCCCTTCATGACGAGCATCAGCATCCCCTCAACCGTCAACTTCATCGGTGGAGAGGCCTTCTATTGCAACTATGCACTGCAGAAAGTGATTGTGTCCGACATCGCGGCATGGTGCAACATCAACTTCAGTGGCGAAAGGTCCAACCCCCTAAGCTATTGCCACCACCTCTATCGCGACACTAACAACGAAATCACTGCCCTGACAATCCCCTCGGGCGTCACTGCCATTAGCGACCTCGCATTCATCGGAAGCACCTCGCTCACGAGTGTCAGTATCCCCTCCAGTGTCACCAGCATCGGCGAAAAGGCTTTCAGCGGATGCACCGCACTGGCCAACGTTGACATTCCTAACAACCTGACTCATGTGGGCGACGACGCATTCCGCGACACACCTTTCTTCAACAACCAGTCAGGAATGGTCTATCTTGGCAAAGTGGCCTACCGCTATGCGGGAACCATGCCAGAGAACACCACCATCGATATCCGCGAGGGTATGGAGGTCATCGCGCAATCGGCATTCTTTCCTTCTGTCAACCTTGTGAGCGTCAACATCCCCACTAGCGTGCGTACCATCGGCGAACGCGCCTTCCAGACTTGCAACGGTCTTAAGAATATCATCATCCCAGAAGGCGTCACGACTATCGGCAACTACGCCTTCATGTGGAGCGAAAACATTGAAAGTGTCACTCTTCCCTCCACCCTACCTGTCATCAGCCGAAGCGCCTTCAAGAGTTGTCTGGCACTAAAGCGCATCGACATCCCCGAGGGCGTCAATACCATCGGAATGACAGCCTTCGACGGATGCACCTCGCTCACAACCGTCAGCATCCCCTCCAGCGTCACAAGCATTGGATCGTATGCCTTTGACGACTGCGATGCCATCACCAGCGTCTATAACCTCAGCACCGCACCACAAGCCATTTCCAGCAATGTCTTCTCTTGCTATGGCACCGCTACCCTTTTCGTTCCTATCAGCAGCAAAGCCGACTACGAAACGGCTGAAGGCTGGAAGAATTTCCACAAGATTGTGGGCATACATCGTGGTGACGTCAACGGTGACGGTATTGTCGACATTGTTGATGTCGTGACGCTCGTAGACCACACACTTGGCAAGGCAACCACCACATTTGTGGAGCCTGCAGCCGACCTCAATGCCGATGGCGACATCAACATTGAAGACGTTGTTACCATCGTTAACATTCTGTTGGGCAAAGATTCGGAATAAACAAAAACACAAGAGATTCAACATAAAGCAAGTGGGTAGCCAATTCAATTGACTGCCCACTTATTGTTTTATTTCTGTGCCTGCCATATCGGCCAAAGCCATCAAGGGAATGAACAGGGGACGGAGGACTGGATCGGCAAAGGCTCTACGAAGGGTTGCATGGAATTCAGCATCGGAAACGAGGCGGGGAAGGAATGATAGGGAAAGATTTGTTTGCTGCATTTTCATGATGTCGAGCAACGTGAGACGATTAGACGGTGGCGTGACAATCCCCCACTCCATCTCACAAGCCAACAAACCGACGAGCCACTGAGCAACGATATCGACACGACAAGCAGGGAACGATGTACTAGCCGTCGACTCACCCACCACGCCCAGACGGCTAATCAGACGTAATGAACTGGCAAGACTTGTGGACGTCCAACGCGGATGACTCCAGCCCTGAAGCGACGATGGCAGCAGACTGCCCAAGCGCACCACCTGACCATGCACGCGACCCTCAGCAACAGCTTGCTCCATCATCTGCTCAGCATGCGCCTTCGACCGCACATAGTCGTTGTTCTTGGCAATAGAACCATTGGCGACGCTCAGTGTGGAAACCATGCAGAGGCGCGCTCCCGTGGTTGCGCAGAAGTCGATGACACTAAGTGCCATTCCTTCGTTGTCGGCAGCAATTTGCTGCGTGGGCGCAAAATGTCTCACGTTAGCAGCACAATGCACTACGGCTTCGATGCTTTCGCCCATGAGAGGAGAGAAAGTATGCTTGTCGGTAGCGTCGCCGAGAACGAAATGCAGAGCGGGATGTGAGGCGATAGCCGTCGGAAGTCCGTGAAGCGACAATTCGGTGCGCAAACGTTGACGGGCGGCTTCAGTCGATTGGGCGCGAACGAGGCAGAACAATGCCGTTTCTTCTCCCCTACCCCAACAAGCATTGCCCAGCAGTTGCGCCACGACATGCACGCCGAGGAATCCCGTGGCGCCCGTGAGCAATATGCGATGCGGCAGAGTCTTCTCTTCAGCCATGAGAGCATCTGGTGTCCACTGCATGCTGGAAGACGGCTGCCCATTTGAGATTTCCATGCTATTCGGTACACCCGTTTTCAATTCCATTTGTTGCAGCATTTCTGACGCTGATGCTTTGCTTTCCACTTTGTCTAATCCTTCGACAATGCCTCTTGGCGAGCGCCACCGGAAAACATCACCATAGTTCAGGTGCAGACCTCGTTGTTCAGCCGCAGCCAACAGTTGCATGGCATCGAGCGATGTGCCACCCAAAGCGAAAAAATCGTCGGTGGCGCCCACCCCATCGAGGTCGAGCGTTGCCGCAAACACTTCGCAAAGCAGATGCTCGCGAGGCGTTGCGGGGGGCACCAAGTTAGCTGTCGGCTCAGCCAACTGGGGCATGGGAAGAGCTTCGAAATCGATTTTTCCGTTCGCCGTGAGGGGTACCTGTTCCACCCTGCACCATGCCGACGGCACCAATGCACGGGGCAACGACAACGCTGAAACCACGGGCGCAAAGGCGGGCCCCCGATCCGACGTATACCAAGCGCACAGATGCTGCCTGCCGCGAATCTCGCGAACGCCCACCACAGCCTGCTCCACGCCATCCAATGCCAGCAATGCACGCTCC
>ODAI012219285.1_pt1 | contig 22788 bp, 7 predicted proteins | sample 1539321 | NCBI WGS metagenome assembly ODAI01 (sample SAMN02144231, study PRJEB22623) | gut metagenome | biome: sheep rumen | host: Ovis aries | place: New Zealand | reverse complement strand
TACAAGGCTTACGACCGCAGTCAGGTGCTGCGTCGTGACCAGCGTGCGTTGTTCGTGTACTTCCCCATGGCGAAGACCGACATCCGTCCCGAGTGGCGTGACAACCAGCAGACCCTCGACCAGATTGTGGAGGCAACGAAGAAACTGCTTACCCTCGACGATGCCCAGCTCAGTAAGATACAGATTGTGGGACTTGCCTCCTTCGATGGTAGTGTGAAACTCAATGCGAAGATTGCACAGGGACGTGCCGATGCCCTGAAGAAATACATCCAGGACCGTCTTGCCGTCAGCGACGATCAGTTTGAGGTATCCTATGGCGGTGAGGACTGGGCAGACTTCCGCGACCAGATCGAGGAGGAGATTGCCAATGGCAGCAGTAAGAGTGCCGAGCTCCGGAAGGTTCTGGAGATTATCGACAATGAACCGGACCTCGCCCGTCGTGAGCAGAAGATTCGCAAGCTGCACTATGGGCATACCTATCAGTACATCAAGGAGCACCTTCTTGCCGACCAGCGTAACTCCGGCTATCTGAGGGTCTACTTCGATTATGTGGATGGAACTAAATAGAAACAAAATATATTCCGAATATGAAAAAGTTTAAGATTTTTGCTTATGCTGGTGCGATAGCACTGCTGAGCATGACAGCTTTCTCCGCTTGTTCGTCAAGTGATGACTTAGCTGAAGGTACACCCCCGAATCCTAGTGCTGAGGGGAGTGATGTTAATGTAAACTTCGTGTTTAACGTTTCTACGTCGAATGAGCCTACCAATGCACCGAGTGACTCACGTACTATGCGTATGAGTTCTGCTAATACGCAGGCATCTGTAGCTGAAGCCTTCCGTGGTATCAACAATGCCTATCTGCTTTCGTTGAATAATGCCAATGGTGATGGTAAATACGTCACTACTACAACAGTCGGGACCGATCTCATCAGTTTGGGAACCGTGATAGGTGCTAATAAGTTGAATCCTAATGCCACCGAAACATCTGGTGATGTCGCTAAGTCACACCGCGTGCTGCAGCTCAGTCTGCAGTCAGGTACCAACAACCTGATGCTCTGGGGTAAAGCCATTAAAGACGGAACCGATGCCGCACAGGGTAAAATCACCATGGATATCAAGCAGAATCTGGCTGATACTAAGATTTCTATGTGTAAGGTAGTGCCGGACGAAGCTTATGAGCCAGGTTCAATAGTCTATAAGGCAGTCTTAGCTCAATACCAGACGCTGATGGCTGCTGCGTTGACAACAATCATCAACAGCGGTGTTACTAGTGGGGAGGTTACCTTTGGAGGTGATACCAAGACCGTCACCATCAGCTGGAAAGACTATGTTACCGTTTCTGGTGAAGCAGGCAGTTATAAGTTGAGCAAGCCGACAAAAGATCCTTCAGACAATACCAAGGACCTGTCATTTCTCAGCGATCGTCTTGCTTCTACTTTCGTATCACTCAACACCATTAATGCCAACGAACTCCGTGCAGGATACGGTCTGGCTATTTCTGACATGATGCTCGACCTGATGGGAAGTATTAACCAGGTGGTTAACGCCACTCCACTAAATATGGAGGAGGCCGTTGCTCAGGCGGTAGCAACTGCTATTAAGACAAATGTGGAGAAATTCTTCGACAAAAACCATAATTATAACTGGTTGTCACCAGCGACTGTCAAGGCAGCAGCTACCACTGTATTAGATACTCAAAAGAACTTGATTCCCGAGGACGCCGTTAAATACAATCTTAATAATTTCCCGAAATTCTTCAACCTGCCTAACGGTTCTGTAATCCTGCAGTTGGCGATAGAAAAAGCAGGTGATTCATATAAATATACCTATGGCTACCAGGGTAGCGTGGAGACATACGCAATGGGTGGCGGTGCTAATGACTCTTTCAACCCCGATAACTATATGTATCCTGCAGAGCTGTGCTACTTCGGTAATGCTCCTACACGTGTCACAGAAGAGACACTGGTTGCCGGTGACTATCCCGATGGCGTAGCTAACTGGGATAACCCCAGCAGCTGGACTTCAAAGAAATGGAATCTGGGTCATGTAACAACATCCACCCGTAGCGTTGCCATGAAGGACAACATCAACTATGGAACAGCAATGCTGAAGTCGACAGTACGCTATGGTGCACAAGTTCTTCAGGATAATAACCATAACCTTCAGGCTCAGTGGAGCAACAATACTGTCGATGAACCAAACAACACCATCAGTGTCAGTGAGCGTGACGATCACTTTGAGTTGACAGGTATCTTGGTAGGCGGTCAGGATCCAGAAGTAGGTTGGAACTATATTGCCAAGGGTTCTTCAACAGGTTTCGGAGCCATGGTATATGACAATGTTGGTTCCATTAAAATTCCTGCTGCGGCGGCTGCTACAGGTGGTAATGCTTCTCAGGAAATATATACACTGTTATGGGACAACTGGGATGCAAAACTGAAAGGTCAGAAACAGCGTGATGTCTATGTAGCTCTTGAGTTCAAGAACAACTCAAAGAACTTCTTCGGTCTGAACAACCTTATCCGTAACGGTGCTACCTTCTATATCGTAGGAAAGCTGGATCCAGACAAGATCAAGAAGAATAGTACAGAGTACTACACTGCTGCAGAGGCTGCAGCAGACCGCTCGCTGGGTATCACATGGCCTACTAACTATGCTCTGCCACCATATGAAACAACAGGCGAGAACGCTGGTAAAACTATCAAGGAACGCCGTGTCTTCATGCAGGACTTTGTGACGTCTGCTACCTTTGTGATTGGAGAAACATCCCTTCAGAAGGCACTGGTGGCTGTCCCCGACCTGCGTGCCGGTCAGATATCATTGGGACTTAGCGTTGACCTGAACTGGCAGACTGGTTTAACATACGACAGCGTAATCCTTGGTGATCAATAATAAGACAATGAAGCATACGACGATATACGGGTATCTTCTGCTTTTCCTCACGGCATTGTCGTTGACAGCATGCTCATCGTACATCGATGATGACTTGAGCGACTGTCCGCCCGATATACCGGACGAGAAGGACTTTGAACTGACGTATGAGCTGCGGTTGGTGACCAATATCACCACCGAGCTTACTACGCAGCTCAATACGACAACGGACGCCCAGGTCGCTGATGCGCTACGTAACCACTTGCAAAATATCTTCACCGACTACGCCCGCGATGTGGACCTCTCGTTCTATAACACGGAGGCACCTCAAGAGCGGCTGGTACATGAACAGAAGGTGATGGATGCCAGCGAACGAAGCTATACCATCCATCTGCCGATAAGGGAGTATCAGCATCTGGCGGTGGCAAACATCAACGGTAACAACGTCGTAGGACTGAACGGCAGCGACCACTGTCCCACTGCCCAACTGTTGACGACGACCATTGGTGAGACCATCGACTCACATACCACAGGACTCTTCACGGCACGTCAGCCGATGACGGTGCTGGAGGGTGTCAACCAGACTTTCCATGTACGGCTGTATATGGCCAACTGTGCCTCGGCACTGGTCATCGACCCTCGCGGTCATACGGTCAAGGACGTGAAGGTGTATACCACGGGTTTTGCTACTGCCTTCAACATCAACGACAGCACATATACCTTTGCGGAGACTGCTCCTCTGGTACGTGCCTCGAGTGTTGACACCAACGTCGGCGACCTCTGTTTCTGTTCTGTCAACTTCCCCTCGAAGGAAGAGGCGCAGATGAAGACGGTGATTGAGACCGACGAGCCCTTCGATACCGACGAGTCTTCAACGACGTTCTGGCAGTTTAAGGTGTATGTGACGCTCGAAGATGGTACGGTGACAGAAACCGTGCTGAGTATTCGTCAGCCCCTCCGTGCGGGTCAGTTGAAGATATTAAAGGGATGGATTGGTGACGATGGCGATGTGCATACCCATGATCAGACGGTGGGTGTCAGTGTGACGCTCAACTGGAATGACGGTGGGCATCATGACATAGACTTATAAATGAGGATGAAGGTCTTTCGTTTCACATTACACGCAATATACACAATGCTGCTGGGCATGATCATGGTATCGTGCTCAGACAGCAGTGATGTGGCGGAAGATACATCATCACCTGCCTTGGAGTGTAAGATTCTCTTCAACGTGGAAAATCCTGCCGGTATGCGTATGGCTGATGCTGTGGTGCAGACGGAGGGGCAAGCGTTCAGAGGACTGCAGAGTCTGCTGGTTATCCCCTTCAAAACTAGTTCCCCTGATGTCGCTGTTGTGGGAACAGACATACCATACCTCTCTCCGATATCAGCTACTTCGACAAGTAGGATTGATAATACTAATTACTACTATATAGTAAAATGTCGATTGATGAGAGGAGTCAACCGTATGCTGGCCTATGCAAAGGCTACGGACTATAGCACGGACAAGAGCGTGAACGGAAGTCTTGTGACGAACCTTAGCGAACGCATGTATCCAAGTGAGGTGGAGTTTAAGTTGGAGTCGATATGTGAAGAGGATGATGCTACGAAGGATGTATTTAAGCCTGCAAGAGACTTGGCCGACTATCTGACGGCGATTGCTACGACTCCAGGATGGAGTACTACTACGAATTCGCAGTTGAAGGCTCTCTATCTTGCCTTCATTCACTCCGATGCTAACGGTTCGGGTATCATGGCCGGTTCGGCAAAGAATGTCGATGCGTATGTGACAGAGTTGAAGAATCAGTTGGTAGAAATAAAGAAGGCTGTATCAGGAGATGACAAAACTCTTTGTACGGCTATCATCGATAAGATAGATGATACTTCTATAAAAGGTTGTCTTACAAACAACTATCCAGGCTCTATCGGTCTTCCCGACGGTGCTGCCGCCGTGCGTTGGATGAAGGTAGGTAACGAGTATAAGTTTATGGTACGTACCCAATCGACCACGCTTGATAATGTCAACGGTGTCAACCGTTACGCCTATCCGCCCGAATTATGGTATTATGCCAACAGCCCTATACGTACTTCGGCAGATGATGTGGCAAGAAGTAAATATACCGGTACGTGGAAGTATATTCTGGATAACAATTATCAGAGTGGTACGAGTGTGAATGGTTTCACACGGTCGGTAGCAGTAGAGCAGTCGATGCAATATGGTGTGGGAAGATTCCAGGTAGTGATTGATGATATACCGAATTCTCTGAAGGATGCGAAAGGTACTACAGTGAATAATACCTCAGGATTACCCATGACGGGTATTATCATAGGAGAGCAGAATACAGTAGGGTTCGATTTTACGCCCAAGGATGCCCTCCATACTCGCTTTATCTATGACTCCCAAGTAGGTGTTAAGGGTACAAACACCCTTGTGATGCAGACATTCGACGGTGAGAAGGTACCTGTGGTCATCGAATTTCAGAATAACATAGTGGATGAGGAAGACAAAGGGATTGCATTTACAGGTAAGGATGGTATCGTATACCCAGGATGTAAGTTCTATCTTGTCGCCATACTCAATCCAGCCAATAAGGGGACAGGAGCCTATGCCGGTCGTGTGTTCACACAAGACTATACCACAAAGGCAACGATGAAGATCACCTCTTTGACTAATGCCTATTCGTGTATGCCCGACCTGTTAGAGCCACGCCTTGAGATAGGAATACAAGTAGTGACGGATTGGATACAGTCGACGACAACGACGGTGAAGCTTGAATGATGGAAGATGTAAGAAGACATATATGGTTATGGATGCAGGTCATCGGTTTGGGACTGATGACTGTGGGCTGTAGCTCTTCCGACGGTGAGGCGGAGGAGCCACAGGCTACCTATCTTACCATCTATGTGTATTCTCCAGAGCGACCGATGCTGATGCGTAGTGAGGTCGGTCCTGTCAGTGCTGCAGCAGCAGAGAGTAAGGTGAATAAGTTGCAGATATGGGTGTTCGAGAGTGGTTCCGGCAAGAAGGTAGGATATCTGGAGAAAACAGATACCGAGGCCCTCAACGGTGCTGCCGGTGCTACCTATCAGATAAAGGTTGACGATGACTTCGCACGCAACAAGCCACAAGTTGATGTCTATGTGTTGGCTAATGTCTATGTTGATAACTGCGGTACTTCCTTTACTGAGACGAGCAGTCGTACTGATTTGAGGAATAATGCCAAGATAACAGAGAGTCACTTCGGATTGGACAACCCCGTGACGGCTGTTCCTGATAAGGAGGGATTGCCGATGTCGGGAATACTCCGCAACCAGGAGGTAATCGGTGATGCCCCCATATTGCGTATCAGTAGTGAGGGTAATATCGCTACGGTATCGTTGACACGTGCTGTATCGAAGATACGTTTCGTGTTCACTAATATTAATACGTCAGGAGCTCCTGAACTCAACATCAAGGAGATTAAACTGAACGATAAGATGATACCTACGGAGGAATATCTGATACCGCAGACCAAAACACTGAACTACAACCAGCAACCAGTAACCATATGGACTGCAGGTACAGAACAACCTCCGGTGTATAAGGTTGACGATCCCGCCTATTATATATATAGGGGACAGACGGCGCAGGAGTATGAGAACCTCATTGATGGTCTTGTTGTTGAAGGTAATGCAGATGGTAAGACGACGGAGATAGGTCCTTTCTATCTGCGTGAGTCAGAGAAGAAACTGGTAGGAAGTATCACGTATCAGATAGTGGGAAATAGCGAGAAAACTTCTCCCTTTAATATGGATGCTGCAGGTGACTTCACCCGCAACCACACGTGGATAGTCTATGCATATCATTCAGGTGGTGGATATCTGCAGATGAGTACCTTGTATGTAAAGAATTGGAATGAAAGGAACGTTAATCATGATGTATATAACTGGTAATAGATGGTTAAGGGTTAAAGGTTATTGGTTAATGGCGATAGGCTGTTTGCTGATAGCTGGTTGTTCGTCGGACAGCACCGATGGATCGGCGGCAAACAATAGCCATACCCTTAATGTGATCCCATATACCGTTAACTATCAGGAGTTAGGGATGCGGGCTGTCACGGAAGGCTATTCGGCATATGCTCCCTCCCATGAGGTGTCTATCGGTCTGTTTATTTTACCAGAGGAGAATGGTCCCACGGCCAAGACAATCAGATATAGCAATGGCACGTGGCACTCACAGGCTCTCGTCAAGGATGAAAATGATTATAGGATCTTCGGTTTTATGCCAATGAAGGATGCTATATCACCAAGTATAACTCCAAATGCGAACAACGGTACCAGTTACACCCTTACCTTCTCAGGCATCGATGTTGTCTCGGCAGATGATATCTGTTTCGTCACGGGAGTTAAGGATGGAAGAGATACAGACCCAGGTGACCTCACGCAAGGTAAGTTCTACTATCGTGGAAATAGTGACAACAACTTCATCTGTCTGCTGATGGATCACCTCTACGCTTCCGTAAGGTTTAGTTTCTCTATTGGAACAGAGTTCAGTAAGCTGCGTAGTATCAAACTTAGGAAGTTGGAGTTGAAGACCAAGTTGGCATCTAAGGTGAATGTTGTGGTGACGTTGAAGCCTAACGACACCGGGGCAGATCCAGTATCTTCCGTTGCATATAATGACCAACAGACAGGAGAGTCCTCTGCCATCTTCTTCGAGAGTACAACGGGTGAGGAGTTGTCGAGTGACGCTATCAAGAGCTACCTCTGCTGCTTCGCCCCAGATATTACCGGTATCAATAGAAGTCTTTCCCTTGTCAGCACCTATGACGTGTATGACAAAAAGGGGAATAAGATACGTGAGAATTGTACGGCAACCAACCTCTTGCCCGACCTTGAAGCAACGCGTGGGCAACGTGTTACCATCACACTTACCGTCGACCCGACATTCCTTTATCAGTTGTCGGATGCCGACTTAGACAACCTGTTTACGATTGAGTAGTAAGAACATATATATTATATATGATAAGGTATAAGACGTTGAGACTGAAAGATACGATAATAAGCTTGTTGGTGTTGCTGTTGATGGTGATTAGCGGTCAATGGTCAACAGTCAATGCGCAGATAAAGATTGGCGGTAATGTCTATGGTGGCGGTAATGCTGGCAACACAGGCGGTAGTACCACCGTCACCGTCCGTGAAGGCAATTTGAACAGTGTCTATGGCGGTGCCCGTATGGCGAATATCGCTGGATCAGCCTTCGTCAATATCGATGGCGAGAATACGCCTTCTACTTCCTATATATTAATAAATAATGTATATGGTGGTAATGATATAGCTGGAAAGATTGGTAATATCAAGACTGTTTCAGGTGAAGATGCTCCGTTGCCCACTGCCTTGACAAAGGTTGGAACAACAGCGGGACTGAATAACATTGACAATACATGGAATGCCTTCGTACGCGTCAGTTCAGTAAAAAGCGAAACGACGGGTGAAGCTCCTAATCAAACAACAACGACTACCAACCATAAGGTGTATATAGGTAATCTCTATGGCGGTAGTAACGGTGACTATACGGTTAAGAATAAAACTGTCAGTGATTCTCATAAGTGGGAAATATGGACAAAAGATGCTACTCCTGTTAAGGTCTATGAGAATGATGACCAACCGCAATTGCCTGAGCTTGCCAAGACCTACCTTGAGATTGTCGGTGGCTCTATCGTCTATGTCTTCGGTGGCGGTAACAATGCCACAGTGACAAACAAGACGGTAATCTGTACGGATAACCCCAGTGAGGTGGTGAACCATATCAAGATCGACAAAACCACAGGTACTCTTGTGGCTAATGATGCAACGGGCAACAACATTGAAGAACTATTGTCTGACGACCGTATCATAGAGATGGGCTTCAATCCATATCTGAGTTATGCCACCAGCGCATCCTACCAGATGGGTAGTATGTTTGGCGGTAACAACAAGGTGGCAATGGCCATACGTCCTACATGGAACCTGATAAAGGGTAAGATACGTAACCTCTACAGCGGTGGTAACGCTGGAAACATGACCTTTTATGACGAGAACGGCTATGGCGGTATATTGCTTACCATTGCAAGCGACGATATGGAGATAGACAATGTCTATGGCGGTTGCCGTAAGGCTGATGTCAATCCGGAAGGTAAACCCATTAAGGCAGAGACTATCAATGGCATCTCTTATCCAGAGGGTTATGCTGCCCGTGTGAATATCTCCGGTGGTAATATCAACAATGTCTATGGCGGTAACGATATCTCCGGCAATGTCCATGGAGGTAGTGCCGTAGGTATTCATAGCAATATCAACCAGAATGTATATGGTGGTGGTAACGGTTCATATGCCTATACTGACAATGCAGCCTTGGCTGGTTCGGTGGAATGGGGTGATTTCTACTATCCTATAGCCGATGGTGCCGATGGAGCAGCATCAGCTACCGCACTCAACAACTTCCGCCCCAATGCTGAATCGGTATCTATCCGCGTCAGTGGGACACAAGAAGAGCCTGTCGTCATCGGCGGTGCTATCTATTGCGGTGGTAACAGTGCTACGCTGAAAGCTGAAGGAAATGCCAATGCACGAGCAGAGTTGAAGATCGGCTCCTATGTCTATGCCGACAACGTGTTCTTGGGTAATAACGGTGAGAACATGGTGAAGGAAAGCATATTGAGTACCTATGCAGGAAACGTGACCGTATCAGAAAAGGAAGGTAGCTTTGACTTCAGCAAGATGGACCTGACTAAGACAGCGCAGATGGATAAATATATGGGCGGTGCTGCCATGGCTATCCGTCCGCAGGTAGTGTTCGACCCAGATTATGTCGACTATTCCACATTCATCGGTTCCCTCTTCGTCGGTGGTAACGTAGGTAGTCTGAAGCTAGATGGCAAGATTGAAGTCAGCTTCAACGAGAAACTGGTTATCTTCGACAAGGTAGTAGGTGGTTGTAACAATGCCAATGTGCCGGAGATATTCGATTCAGAAGATGCTACAAAGAAACTCTGTGCAGCCTATGAGGGTGGCGTGTTGAACTTAGTGGAACCTGCACAAAATGCTACTCCTACCGATAAACTGGTACTGAACTTCGGCGGTTTGAAGATACAACCGATGCGCTGGGCCGTTCAGAGAGATGCTGATTATAATAAGATATTAGATGAAAACGGTAATGAGCAGTATGATCTCAAAAATGGTAACCGCTATTTGGAGTGGAACACCGTGAAGTGGGATGCCACTAAATTGGCAGAAGTTGAGGTCGCTCCCGTGACCACAGGTATTCCAGCCTGGATAGACCCTGCTGATCATGACAAGGGTAATACCTCCGCTGACGACAAGGCCCGTCGTCTCACCGGTGGTAACGTTTATGGCGGATGTTATAACAGTGGTCTTGTAGATGGTAATGTAGTCATCAACCTCAACGCCAACCTCGTGGAGCGCGATGAACTCTTCGACGAAGTTCTGACAGATAACCTCGGTGAGGAAGTAAGCCTTTATGGCGGTGACCTGCTTCATAGAGGCAACTATACTATCACCGAGCGCCGCACTGGCGTCATCCTTGGCGAACAGGGTATGGACGTACTTGGTAAGTCACTTACCGTCTTCGGTGGAGGCTATGGTGCTGACTCTGAGATATGGGGTAGTACCACTGTCAACCTCAACCGAGGCTATACCTTCCAGATCTTCGGCGGTGGCTATGGCGGTCCTATCGGTAGGTCGGTAACGGGTGGTACAGCCGATGATTACTCTTTCAATGGGAAATATTTCCGTCAGAACGCCCTATATAGCTGTCATGTCAACCTGAAAGGAACGAAAGCCGGTGTGACCAAGCAGACCGACAGTAGTGAGGACATGGCAGAGTGTGAGTTTATGTACGGTGGCGGCTTTTTCGGTCCTATCTGCGGTAATACCATCGTCAACCTGGGTAAGGGACGAGTGTTTAACACCTTCGCAGGTTCTTGTAATGCTGACATCCTCGGACATACCGAGACCTATGTCGGTCGTCAGGTGAAGGCTGATAATAGCGACGACGGTGAAGGCTTCCCCTATATCCGTGATATCATCTATGGTGGTAATGACCTCGGTGGACGTATCCTCGGTACGAAAGACTTCAAGGACCGTGTGAAAGACGGTACGATGGGTATGATATATAAGAACAACGGTACCACAGCCAATGTTCTGACGGCATCGGCCTACGTAGAGTACTTGCAGGGTCGTGCCGACGGTATCTTCGGTGGGTGCTTCGGTACTTACGACTATACGGACCGTTATTATAAGGAATACACTAATGCCGATGGTACTGCCAAGGATGGTTTCACCAAGCCCCGTATGGTATCTACCTTCGTTAACTTCCGCCCATCTAGTACAGATGACTTGAGACGTAACACATATAACCGTGTACTGAAGGTGTATGGTGCCGGTCAGGGTTATCCAAGCGACAGCGACCGTGACATCATGCAACAGCGAAGCTATGTCCTGGTGGATATTCCTAAGGACATGACTAATTATCAGGACATGGAGGTGTTCGGCGCCGGTGCTTGGAGCGGACTGGGTATGGAGACAGTAGTGGAAACGTCTACTGCTACTGACTATGCCCAGAAAGCCGACGAGGTATCGGCTGTCATTGACCTGGTGCGTGGAACTATCAGCGCAGCTTATGGTGGTAGTCTGACGGAGGGTATCACCCGTCGTACTATGGTCAACGTACCTGCCGGTTCAGAGATTGTAACCAAGAACATCTTCGGAGGTGCCTACGGTATCGACAACAACCAAGTGTGCGATGTCTTTGAAGCTAATGTGGAGTATCATAGTGACAAAGCCCGCGTCTCTGGCTCGCTCTATGGCGGTAACAACCAGGCACGTCGTACGCTATACGGTTTCCTGAATATCGACAAACCCGTATATACCGGTGAGAAGTCGTACGACAACAAGTTGAAGACTACCATAGTCTATGGTGCTGGTAAGGGTGGTGACACATGGTCGCAATATACTGAAGTAAACCTGTTCAGTGGTGCTGAGGTGAAAGAGGTGTATGGCGGCGGTGATGCCGGACGCGTGGCCAATGAGGCTACCAGCAAAAAGAGAACTGCAGAATACGGAGATACTGAAGGCAATAACCTCAAGATGGGCGCTTATGAGATTAATGGTCTCAACGACCCACTCGTCAAGGCTACGGCACTCGGCGGCAAATACAATACCAATGTCCATATCCATGAGGGCGCTATCGTCAATATGTACCGTATGATTAGTGACAAGAATGAGTTCTACAACGACGGTGGCTATGCCTACGGAGGTGGTAAGGGTGATGCCTCGGTTGCTAACAGTGGTGATGTGAACGGTACTACCTATATCGACCTGCTTGGCGGTACGGTGAAGAAGGATATCTATGCTGCCGGTACGGTGGGATCCGTGAAGGATGAGTATGGTACTGCTCTTGCTGAGGCCGACCGCTTCATAGCCAGTGCCAATGTCTTCATCAAGGGTGGAACAGCACGTAACGTCTATGGCGGTGGCTGGCGAGGCAGTGTGGGTAAGCATACGCCTAATCCTGATAATCCGTCTGACCTTATCGGCGGCGCCATCACTAACGATATCCTTGGCGAGACCAATGTGGTCATCGGTACCCGCGACGGTACCAGCTTTACCAATGGTATTCCAGCCATCGAGCGTAATGCCTACGGTGGCGGTGAAGGTGGACCTGTCTATGGTACGGCTCATGTGACATTCTATAACGGATATATCGGTTACGTCTATAATGCTAACGGTACTAACATCGGTGGTACAGAGATTGACGAGCGCTATGAGGAGAAGATCCACGACGAAACAGCAGCCGACAATGCTGACGGATCGCTCAACGACAACCTGAAAGACAGTGGATGCCTCTTTGGCGGCGGTTATATCGACAATAGTAGTGTGGATATTACCGATGTCAAGATGTATGGCGGTTTTGTGCGTAACTGTCTCTTTGGCGGTGGTGAGATTGCTGCCATCGGACGTGGCGACACGAAGGAAGAAGGTAAGAAGCGTACGCTGAACAAGATATGGAAGGCTGGTGAGACGAAGGTACAACTCTTCGACGGTCTTGTGGGACACCATGTGTTCGGTGGCGGTCGTGGTTACGACAACCTCTCACGCAAGGGTTCTCTCTATACCGACGGTTATGTGTTTGGTAAGACAGAGGTAGATATCCACGGCGGTGAGGTTGGTACAGTCGAGGGTGTAGCTCAGGGCTACGGTAATGTGTTTGGTGGCGGTGACGTAGGTTTTGTGTATGGTGGTTTCATGGACAACGATGGCCTGGTGGTAGGTATCAAGGACGGTGAGCGCTATGACAACACATGGGAAGGCTACTACTACCAATATAGAATAGGAAACAACACTTATACCCCAGGTGACACGCCTGCGGCAACCGATGGGGGATGGATAAAGCAAGACGGTGAATTCGTGCTCACCGAGGACTGTAAGGTACTGATCGAGCCTTGGTGCCGTGTGACGGCAGGAAGTGTCACTATCAACGGCACAACCTATACCAAGGACCAATACGTTCCTATCGATGCCCTCAATACCATGACGGCCAAGAGAAGTAATAGTACAGGCGTTGGTGCCGATTCGCGCTGGAGTTCTCTCGATGACGACGGTATTATCATCCATAACGCTGTGTTTGCCGGTGGTAATGTTACTGAAGGTTCTGATAAGACATACGCTGAGGCAACTACCGTGTTCGGTAATGCTACAGCCTCCATCCACGATGTTTACCATCGTGACTTGATCACTATCGGCACTGGTCATACGGGTGGTCTTTATGGTGATGGTAATCTTACCTTCGTGGACGGCTACCGTGGACTGAACATCACTAACTACGGTACTGACTACTACAACATCGACATGGAGATTAGCTTTACCGACTATGAGAATCTGCCGGAACGTGAACAGGCCTACTATGAGTTGAGATATAAGTGCATGAAGGAATGTACCGACAATGCTGGCAAGACCTATCATCCCGAAAACGGTAACATCAAAGCCTCATCCATCACTGCCGACGAGCTGATAGCCCTGTTTGAAGGTATTAATCAGGAAGATGGAAAGCCGATGGTTGGAGCTGATGGTAAGCCCACCTCTACAACCTACTGGGTGGAGAACGGCGTCTGTTCGCGCTATGCAGGACGTATCATGAATACCATCCAGCGTGCTGACTTCTGTGGTGTCTTCGGCTCACGTATGGTGATGCAGGGTGCCCAGGACCGTGTGCTCGACCGAGCCAATAATACCAACTATACCATCAACCGTGTCCGTGAGGTGTCACTGAACAAAAAGATTTCCACAGCAAGTGATGCTGGAAAATATCACGGCAACTATTTCGGTATCTATAGCGTGGTGAACCATCTCGGTGCATTGACCAGTGATGTGGACTTCTATAGCTCCGTGCGCACTACTGACAATTCAGACAAGAATACCTATGGACCAGACAGCGACGGTCAGACGTTTGCACAATGGAAAGGAGCTCATAAGACCGAGCGCAAGCGCAACAACGGTAACAGTCATAACGAGGTGGCTTTGGCATCAGGTGTTTACCTAGAGCTGACTACCGAGAAGAGTACCGGTACTGATGTAAACCAGAAGGACTGGGGTTATATCACCGGTGTCATCGAACTCGACCTGATTAATGTGCAGGCTGGTGTCGGTGGTGGATTCGTATATGCAAAGAATGTGCATGGAAAAGCGACTTACGCTCGTCAGAAACATGTCACGCTGACAGAGCTGAATGCAGGTGCTGTCACACGACGCGACTACACCTATTCAGAGACCGACAATGATAAGAAGGAGTGGGAGACCTCTGGTAACTTCGTGCATAGCACTCAGACCATTATCGATGACTGCTACCCACAGAGCAACCGCTACAAGGGTACTGATGCTGTAAAAGCCCACTATTGGTATATCAAGGGACAGGTGTATGTCTATAACCAGAATATTTCTGCCTATACTGGTGCTTCGAATGCCTATAGTGAGGTGGTAGAGATTCCATTGACCATCACGGCAGCATCACATGGTACGATGAAACTCCTCGACGTACGGCCCAACAAGTATGCTTACTATTCGTCGTTCTCAGGTACTACAGGCAATAAACTCACTGATAAGGATAAGTTGGAGATTGGCGATAATGTCTATTACCTCAACGATCCTATCAGCTATTGGGACTGGTATATGCTCAGTCCTGCGGAACGACGTCTGTTCGTTGACGAAACTTACGTTACCATCGCAGAATGTAGGATAGAAGGAGAGACTTATCCTGAGGGTACGGTATTGTTGCCTGAGGATTGTAAGACCTTACGTGATTCGGCTCCTAAGAAAGAGATTGACGGAAAAATGGTGCCAACGGTAATCAACGTAAAACAGAATACTGATGCTACCTTCGACTATGTATTCCGTCCGTCTAATAACATGAGTCACGAGACGGGTTATATCCTCACCTACGATGTCAACAATCCAAGGATATGGAATAAGTGGTATACACCGGAAAAGACAACGACCGATGTAAGGACGGATAAGATTGACTCTAAAGAATATTCTGAGCTTTCGAAGGCCGATCAAGAAAAATACAACAACGGTCCTACCTATCGTCCTACATCCAACGGTTTCTATGGTCAGCAGGCCTACAAGGTATCGAACATCATTCCTAAGGCTGTCCACGACACCTACCAGGCGGCTACCGCTGCCCATCCGGGGAGTGTTGATCCAGAGAAGCAAGCCAGCTTCGAGGCTGCCTATATCGTGACCAGTGAGATAGAGACCACTAATAAGAGCGGTACTAAGCAGCATCTCTATCCTGGTGCTCCGTTGGCTAAGTCAGACTATAACGATGCTGAGTGGGTTGCCATGACAGGTAGCGTTGCTGATGCTTATGTCTGCAGCAGTACTATTAAGTTGGATGATGGTGAATATATCTATGTGTCGACTCTGATGACGAAGGCAGAGCGAGACCAGTACATTAGTGAATATGACAATCTGAAGACCGATTTGGAGGCCAGCATCACACCGGCATACTATTGTACGAAGGCTGGCGACTATGGTGGCAACTACTACGAGACAACGAAGAACTACCGTGGTTTAGTTGCCTGGAGTTCGCTGTCACCTGAAGACCGCGAGCACTTCGAGTTCAACTACGATGCCCTCGACCTGCTCATCGACTCCAAGTACGGTAAGCGTACCGATGGAACGCAGCAACCTGAGGGTCAGAAGTACCAGTATGATGGCTTTGATGACTACGACGAAGATAAGAAGGAACAGTTTATCTACTCGTCCACACAGCCCGTAGACTATTCTGCTACCTATAACGGTGCAAACTTCGATTACAATGATGGTGGTGAAACAAAGACAATCGTAACAGGTCAAGAGATTGATCGTGAGATATATGAGTCGCTACCTAACGAGCGTCGTCACTACACATCAATCAGCGTTGACCATGCAGGCAAATACTATGTTGTCAACACTGCGTTCCAGCGTGGTGAGACACCTTATTCTGTAGGTCAGACCATTGACGAGAGTACATACAACGTGATGGGTGATAACCAAAGTAAGATAACCGTTCTTGAATTCTATGAAAGCGAGGCAGGTCAGACCTATTACTATTGTCGTGACAGCTATCAGATTGGTGAACACGGTGAGGGTTATAAGGTTATTAGTGTCAAGGGTACTGGTAGCGGAACGACCTATACAGAAGGACAGACCGTACCGCAGGGTGCCGTTATCAACAACGATAACTATGGACATCTGGTCAACCATCAGCAGAATTTCACCATCCATGGTGTTGCACCTACGGAGTATAGCACGCTCTACGTGTCGCAAAACTCAGATATTTACGACCTCTCGCAGGAGAAGATCATCACCGTTATCTATCAGTACGACTATGTTGAAAGCGATGAGTTGGGTCTGCATATCACCCCTGTCAGTGAGCGTCACGTGGTGAACATCCATGTGAAGTTCGAGAGTGGTGTTCCTGAGGTGGAGAATATCAATACACCGAAGATAGTACTCCCTGGTACTTCTGTCAGCATGAGTACACCTCACGTCACTCCAGGTGCTTACCAGATCATCGGTGGTGGATGGGAGTTGTTCGAGAAGTTGTCTGACGTTGAGAGTCACATCAACGGTAAAGAGTACATACCTAACACCGATCCTCTCTACTGGTATCAGGATGGCTTCTATTTGGCATACTATGCTAAGACCTATCTGGGTAAGACCTATAGTAATGCAGTCAATGTGAGTGTGGCTAACTACCACGACCTGGCTGATATCCTGAGCGACCAGAACAAGACTCACCATATGTATGTCGATAATCCAAATGTGAAGCGCGACAGTAAGGTCTATATCAATGACGGCGAGAACGGCCTGACCCATCTGAAGAACTTCTTCGACCTGAGTGTGGTCAGCGAGACAGCCGAGACCGATGACAACGGTCTCATCAAGACAGGTACCTTCGCAGGTCATGCTCCGCTCAATGGTTATGTCAAGGGAGGACAGAACCTCGACTTCTTCCTCCGCACCGACATCACGCAAAGCGGTACCTCTGCTTGGGAGCCTATCGCCGGTGGAACCACCGACCCATGCTTCAGCGGTACCCTTCACGGTGACGGTCACCATATCAGTGGTCTGGCGAAGTCGCTATTCGGTAAACTCTGTGGTAATGTCTTTAACCTCGGTGTCAGCGGCTCGTTTACTACGGCAGGTATCGCCGACACAGGTGACGGCTTCATAGAGAACTGCTGGATCAACACCACAGCGACAAGCGGGTTCGCCGCTAACCAGAAACCGTTCATCGGCAATCCTACGGGAGACGCTAACTGTACACAGATTGTCAACTGCTACTATCCTGAGGGTAAGGGCTATACCGCAGTTAACGGTACACGAGCCATGCCAGAGAAGGCCTTCTACGACGGTGAGGTGGCCTACAACCTGAATGGCTTCTATCTGGCTAAGCGCTACTATGACGGTACCAACCTCAGTACGGGTAAGCAGTATAGTTATCTGAAGAAGAACGCTGACGGTACGGTGGCTGAGGAACTGAGTAAGGCTTACTATCCCGAGGCATACGCCTACTATCCTCTCGAGGGAGAAAACACAAAACTGTTCGGCTATGTGGAGAACCGTTACTCCGACGGTGACTTCATCTATGCCGGTGGTACTATCCCTGAGGGTGATAACGTACGTCGCCATGAGGAGGAGAAAGATGGTATCACCGTTGTTTCATATAATCCTATCTGGCCCGATGACTATATTTTCTTCGGTCAGACGCTGAACTATGGCTATGGTGCCGCTACCGATCCTGCACATGACAATGTGCCGACGGCTGTCAATACTACCAATCGCGTCTTCCGTGCGCCGGCCTACTTCCGTAGCAAGGTGGTTAATGTGGCTCACTTCAATAGCAATGCCGTCTTTGCACAGACTATGAAGGATGATGAAACGAAGGAGGCTTATAAGAATATGACTGCCATCGACTTCACTGGATATAATGATGGCAGCTATCAGCAAGGGTGGCAAACAGTGTCTGGCGGTTCCAACGCAGAAAAGCAGTTCTTCTATCTGCCTCTCCTCGACGACGACGGTCTTACCGGCTTCAGGAATGTCAACCTGACAAAGAACCTGTTGGCCTATACTTTCGCCGCCGGTGGAACAGGTGACAACGAGACTGCTACGGCAACGCAGAAGACAGCCAACGCGGTAAGTGAGGCATTATTTGACTATGACTTTGAGGAGATGGATGATGATGCCACTGCAATACCACCGGTGAAGGCAGATTACCGTGCCGTAGATGAATGGGATAGATGGGCTAACGAGTCACAGATGCAGGGTCACTGGGTACAGTTGACAGGTGACGAGTATGTGGCTCAGCGCGACCACCTGCTTGTCGACAAGCATGACTTCAACGCTCCTATCAGTTATAAGTTTGCTGACGACAAGCGTATGTGGTACCAGCGTACTCCAGAAAACTTCGTCGACACGTCGAAGGGATGGGATGTTGTCAGCCTGCCATTCACTGCCGAACTCGTCACTACCCATCAGAAGGGTGAGATAACTCACTTCTACAGCGGCAGTATCGAGGTGGATGATAATCATACGAAGGTGGGTCATGAATACTGGCTCCGTGAATTCAACGAAGGTGCCCAAGAGGGTGATAAATTCAAGGCTACCTTCAACTATCCTACGTCAGGTGCTAATGACGATTATAAGAACGTCACCAATACCTTCCTCTGGGATTACTACTATGAGGCTGCCAATGGGCATAATCATAAGGATAATAATCTGGATACCTACCAGACATACTATCAGAAGGAGCGTAGTCTTCCTGCCTATCCGTTCCTGGCTGGCGGTACTCCATATATTATAGGCTTCCCAGGTACGACATATTATGAGTTTGACCTCAGTGGAGAGTGGAAAGCTAAGAACACCAATGGTGCTTCACCTGCAAAACTGTCTAAGCAGGTTATCACCTTTGCTTCTGTGGAAGGTGATGTCATCAACGTCAGCGATGACGAGGCAGATGTCACTAAAAAAGGCTACACCTTCAAGCCCAATTACCTGAACCAGACGCTGAATACTGGTTATCTGATGAACACCGACGGCGATGCCTTTAAGAAAGTGCCAGATGGACAAACGGGTAATGCCGTCGCCTTCCGTCCGTACTTCAAGAAGGTAGAGACATCAGGTTCCCGTCAGGCTGCCCGTGCCATCCTCTTCGATGGAGAAGGCTCATCGTTCGCTATCGGTGATGACCGTGACCCATCTGAGGAGGAGATAGGTGGTGGTCTGCAGTTCTTCACCAAGCGTCGTGTGATTGGAGTCACCTCTACGCTCCGTGAGGCTGCCGATGTCCGCATCTACAGCACGACAGGTAACACCATCGCTGCCTTCACCGTCCTGCCGGGTGAGACCATCGAGAAGTATGTTCCTATTGCCGGTGTCTATATCATTAATGCTGCCCACGGCCGCTATACGAAGAAGATTTCTGTCAAGTAACTTAAGCGAATCGAGATATGAGAAACGAGATAACAAGTTATAGAGATGCGTCCCAAGAATCGTCCCACCGTTTGAGACGAGTCGTCCCATGCCTTGGGACGCATCGTCCCATGCCTTGGGACACATCGTCCCATGCTTTGGGACGCATCGTTCCCATGCTCCTTCTCCTCTTCATGCTCGTTTCAGGTAGTACGAAAGTGTGGGGCCAGACGGACTATTCGGGAATCTACTATATCGGCAGTGGCGGTAATGCTGCTTCAGTCAGCAATAAGAGTACGGCGGAGGCTTATTCTTACAATGTCGGGTCACCTAATACAAACTACTACTTAGTGCCGACAAATGAGAGTGAGCCTGCTACACTAGCCAATAAATCTGATGTCTATCACGATGAGACAGGAGCACAGGAACCCTTCCTGACGACCTACAAGATTGGTCATGACAATGAGGCTGTATGGGTGTTGAAGCAGGTGACGGATGACGATGGCACCTTCTATTACGTCATACATGCCAAAACAAACAAATATGTAGTCTATGATCCTTACTTTTCTGGCAACAACTACCGAAGGAAATGTATGCACTTGCAGGCAATGGTTTCACCGACAGAAAATGCTAAATTCGTAGTCAGTGAAAGGGATGGCGCATATTGTTTTATACCGAAAGAGTTTAAAGATATTACCCCTAATAATTCTAACACTTACATATTTTGGAACATTGCTGATAAAAACCGTAACAGCAGAAAAGGCCTTGATGCTTCCAATTATTGGGGCGGTTTGGTGGGATTGTATTGTTTAGCGTCGAACAGCACAGTGTTGGATGCCAACTCGAAATGGAAGTTCGAGTCTGGCCTCCTTGATGCCCCGACAATTAGTGACGTCGATCCTGCGACAAATAAAGTAACTGTCACTGGTCCCGATTGGTTGCCAACTGGATACAAAATCCGCTATACGATATCTACAGATGGTAACGCACCAGCAGACCCAGATGCTTCCAGTATTATATTGGAAAATCCTTCTAGTGATGGTTTTGAAGTCAGTGAGACTTGCATTATCAAAGCTGTAGTTGAGCGTTATGGTGTGGTTCTTTCAGAAGTGGCAACAAGTGGTACGCTTGTGCCTTCCCGTTGTGCGACTCCAGCATTCACCTATTCTACAGAAACGGGAAAGGTGACGATTACTTCTGGGACTGATGGTGCCTCTATTTACTATACGCTTGACGAAACAACGCCAACGTCAGGTAATACACTATATGAAGGACCATTCGAAATAGCAAATCTTACTACAGTGAAGGCGATTGCTGTCAAGACGGGAATACTGGATTCGGAAGTAGCATCGGTAAAGCTTGTCTTGAATCCAATAGTTACCCTTGCCGAAAATGAATGTACCTATGATGGTTCTGCCAAAGAGCCTACGGTGAGTAGCGTCAAAGATGGTGAAACCATAATATCTCCTGATGAATATAATGTCAGCTACGGCAATAACTTCAATGTAGGCGATGCCGCCATTGTTACAATTAGAGACAAGGCAGGAGGTGATTATATCGTATACGGTTCTACGACGTTTACTATTAATCCAAAGGCTGTAACTATCACTGCCAACGATGCTTCGAAAATGTATGATGGCACTGCGCTGACTGACGGTGGTTTCACTACCACCGCATTAGAAACGGGTGACACACATACTTTCATCGTTGTCATGACAGCAGAAAGTACCATCACCAATGTGGGAACCCAACCTAATGTAATTGCCTCGGTGGATGGCATTGCAGTGACTACAGGGACAGAAACGGCGGTAGGTAACTATTTAGTGACCACTGCGAATGGTACGCTGAAAGTTACTCCCAAGAGCATCGGCGATGGCAACAGGCCTGCAGATGATATTACCATAGAGCTGGCTGCTGATGGCACGTTGAGTGCTGTCAAGCAAGGCGATAGGACATTGGTGGAGGATACTGACTATACCTATACGACAGAGGATTTTGGTGAAGATAAAGTCTTTATCATTACGGGTATGGGCAACTATACAGGCTCTGCCAAAGGTATTTATGCATGTCCTAAGTTTACTGATCCTGACGGCACAACAGGTTTATCAAAGGCTGCCGCAGTCTATATGGCATTACGAGACTATGCAAAGCCTGCCGGCATCACTCCGTATATTGTCAGGAAAGTCAATCCGTCGATAGGAACAATGGTTATCAGCGAAATCGCATATATCCCAGAGGGCGTACCCGTACTGCTGCTGTCTGATACGGAAGTGTCAGGCTTTACGGTTTCTCCTAAGGACGAGGCTGTTCCTGAGATATCAGCAGGGACAAAGAACAGCAACCAACTGAAAGTAGCCCCGGAAGAAGGTGTAGCCGTGGAGGCTGCACAGGTCTATATGTTCTACAAAGGTGAATTTGTGCTCACGAAGAAAGGAACACTGACGGAAGGGAAGTTCTATCTCTATAATCCGAACTATGCGGCGGTACCTGATGGACAAGGAAGCGCAAATGGATCACGAGGCAGCTTGCAGATTGTCATAGAAGATTGGGATGACTCGGAAGAGCCGACAGGGATGATCTCTACCACCCCTGACCCCTCCTTCCAGCAGGAGGGGAGTTGGTACACACTGGATGGTAGATGTCTTAGTGGTGAGCCGACGAAGAGCGGAATCTATATCCGTAAAGGACAAAAGGTGTATATAAAAAAGAAATAAGATATGAAGCATACGATAAGATTCATCATTCTACTCTTTTCACTCGTTATGACGGGTGTAAGTGATGCCTGGGCTGACATCACAGAGAACGATATTATCATCAATGTGTTGCCGAATAAAGCCGCAGGAACAGTGAGTGTAACCAATATTTCTGGTATGACAGTTACCATCACTGCTACTCCTGCTACGGGCTATACGATTGATGC
>ODAI010464828.1_pt1 | contig 22788 bp, 13 predicted proteins | sample 1539321 | NCBI WGS metagenome assembly ODAI01 (sample SAMN02144231, study PRJEB22623) | gut metagenome | biome: sheep rumen | host: Ovis aries | place: New Zealand | reverse complement strand
TGCTTGGCGCAAGCATTGCCTGCTGCCTCATGGAAAGGTCGCCAGGTAGCGGCAATGCCAGCGTCCTGTAACTTGAGGATGGTGGCAATGACCTTGTCCATCTGCTCGTAGAACCATTTGTTCTCCCACGTGCCGCTAACCAGAGCATTGGAAGCCTTAAAGGTGGTCTCGCTGGGCGTGCAGGTAACATCTGTTGCCCCCTGGCTCTTAGGCACATTGAAATGCCACATCAACTGTACGATACCGCTCGCATCGTGCCATTCCTTGGCAGGAGTGATGTTGGTGTAGTCAATCCAGTTGGCTGGAGAGAAACAGATGTGGATGAAGTCATAGCAGTTCATGGCTGGATACTTGCCTGTGAGCTTATAGACATTCTCGGCACAGGTGTTGTTCCAGTTGACATTTGCCATAACGCTGGAAATCGTCTTCTTGCCATACTGGTCCAGGAAATAAGCATACAGGTTTTTGGCTGCGTCGCTTGATGCGGTAACGGGTGTTGACGGAATGTCGGCAGCCGTCGTTCCCGTTGCTATCAGCGTGAGTGCTGCAATGAGTGTTTTCAGTCTTTTCATAAGTTTGTGAATTACTATATTCAAGATAGGCTCAGTGAATAGGCGAATATCCTATTTCGTTTTCCTGGTTGTCTCCTTAAGAAGCGATCTAATAAATCGGGATGCTCCATCAAAACGAAGCATCCCGGCTTTGCATAGAAAAATAGTTGTATGCTTATTTCATGAGTGCATCAACAATCTCACTTTCATTCCATTCCCCCTTTTGGCGGTCGTATAATCCCATCCACCAGAGACCAGTCGTACCGTATTCCTTAAACTTTTTAGCCATGTACTGGGCATATTTTACACGCTCAGCCATTTCGGGGTGGCTGCCGATGGCACCAAACTCGCCGAAGATGTATGGGATGCCTAACTTACCCAGGAAGTGAGCATCGACACGGTTGAAAATATCATCAATCTCGGTCTGACAGTCACTATCGAAATAGTTGATCCAGTAAATATTGTCACCACTTCCACTGCCGTCGTTGCAGAACCAGTAGGGATCATAGCAGTGGACAGAACCTACGATGTGGTTGGGGTGCTTGTCAGTAGGGCACTGCAGCTGCGAGATAGCAGCAGAAGCACTGGTGGAACCAACGGTGGCAATCAGCAGGTTACGGTATTCGTTGTTGCCGCCTGTAGCACGTACAGCATCCACGAAGTCCTGAAGCAGCTTGTTCAGCGTAGCCCAGTCGTCAGCAGAATAGCTGGCATAGTCGGTGCCGAAAGAACGCTCCTTGTTCAGCACCTCGTTCATCCCCTCAAACAACAGCTTGTCGTCGTAACTCTTGAAGCGGTTGGCAATTTGAGTCCATAGTTTCTTGAAGAGGGGGCTGGTGGTGGCATACTCGTCGGCAGCCGTCGAAATCCATGCAATGTTGTCTTCACGGTCACCCTTGGCACCGGTGTCATGCTGCACATTCAAGATGCAATAGCTGCCGGTGTTGAGCACATACTTCACGACCTGCTCCACGCGGTTCATCCACTCCTCGTTGACGTTGCCGTTGGTATCCATGTGAGGGAACCAGGTGACGGGTACACGGATGATGTTAAAGCCCTTGGCAGCAATGGCGTCAATCATCTCTTGGGTAGTGACGGGCTGTCCCCAGCATGTCTCATAGGTCTGCCAGTCACCAGGACCGGAGGGTGTGAACCAATCGTATTTGTTAACCTCTTGGCTGGCATCAAGGGTGTTACCAAGATTATAGCCCATCTTGAGATCTTCTACAAATGTGAATGCACTAATAAAAGGATCGTCAGGATCAGTCTCTGTGCCATTTTGATTGATGGTAACTGTACGTGATGTACCACCAGCTTTTACTGTGAGGACTACAGAACGTGCAGATTCAGGATTCTTTGCAACAGATATTTTAATATACTGAATGCTGTCCCCATCAACAAAACCTGCATGGTTAGAGATGGTACACCATGATTCCTCGCTGAGTGAGGCTTCCCAGTTTGCGTCAGAGAATACACCCAGCATTTGGCTGCTAGCACCCAGTGAGAAATTCAATTCGGTTACTTCTGTATTGCCTTGAAATAGCCTCATCACTTTGGCCGTGTCGCTGCTTTCGCTATCGCTGCAGCTCTGGAATCCCAGAGCTGCTACGGCGAGTAATATGATTGAAAATATCTTTTTTAGTTTCATAATCATTATCGTTTAGATGTTAGGGGATGTAGATGATACGAACATTATCCAATGCAATGTCAAGATTATTAACACCGACAGTGCCAGGATTTCTATGGACGAAAAGTACTTGTTTGATCGTAACTTCTTCCTTTATTTGTTTGTATGTCTTGCCAGCCATACTGTCGAAGTTCTCTAATGCAAGGACATGTCGATACCATTTGCCTGTGGGTGCTTTCCCATCAATGTCTGCCCAACGTAATTGTTTGAAGTTTGCAATATTATTATCGTAGTCAATCCAGTTGTCAGGCTCAGCATATTGATTATCCCATGTGACACCATCCAACTGATATTGTGGATAGCCAGCATAGTTCTCAACGATGTTGTAATCTGAGTTGTTGTTGTAAACCTCAATGGCAAGATAAACCTTGCTGGCTGGAGCATCAGCAGGAATTACGTCATAGTCAGGCAGCGTAAATGGAGTGCCGTTCCAGTCTACAAGATATACTTGATGCAGACTCCACCACTGGTTACCTTCCTGACCTTCACCTAACTTCCAATGAGCAAAATTGCCGTCGCTGGTGTATGGTGCAGTAAATGGATTAGCCGTTTCTATGGATGTCGGTACTGCTGCACCGCCCCAGTCGGCATTGATAATATTGCTGGTAGCTTCGTCATAATCATAGAGTACAGTCGAGTAATTATAGAAGTTCTCTACAGTAGCGCCACCACCACCAGTGGTTACAGAGAGTACGGGCGTAGCTTCTCTGCCGGGTTTCATATACTCCTTGAAAGCTACGGTGATATTCTCACCAGCCTCGTCGACGGTGAAATCCTCTACATTCACTACCTTGTCGCCAATCTTCACCTCGTCAACTTGAATGAAGTTCTTACCAGTGATAACCAGCTCCTCGCCAGGAACAGGCATATCCGTGTTGACCTTTAAGATTTCGGGTGGGGCTAAACTTAGTGTGAAGGGATATAATACATTACCAGCAGCGCACTCAATAACCAGCGTTCCACCGTCAAATGACATCTCTGGAATCTTAAATTTCATCTCGGAGTCGGTAACATAGCCTTTTCCAGAGTCTGCTTTTCTGTGTTCTTGCTTGGTAATCTCATATTCTGTTACCTCTGCCTGCGTGCCACCAATCTCTGTCGCACTGGATGCATAAATCTCATCAGTTGTTAATGAAGTGATGAAAATACGATCTATATCAACTAAATTCTGGCCAATAACAGTAACCCAGTCACCTGCATTGCGTGGAAATTTCGATATTACACTTGTTGCTGAGGGGTAGGGGGCTGTAATCTTAAAAGAGTATGTAGCAATGCCATCTGAGGTAACCACACGGATCTCGTCTTTCAGATTGCTATCAAAAGCTGTCAGCACGAATCCATCATCCTCAGTCGGTATCTGAACGATGATACTGTGGTCAGTGTTCATGGTGGTGTTGAACCATACCTCTTGGTCATTGATGTAAACTTTTTGTGCACCGCCCAGATTCTCACCGCGAATTACAATGAGAGAGCCGGCGCCTATTTTACCGTACGTAATCTGATTGTTGGGATCCGTGTTAGTGACCGAAGTGATTTTCGGTGTACCGCCACTAGAGTCACTTTCCTTACACGAAGTAACGCCAAACAGGAATGATGCCATGAAAGTCATCAGCAACAGACTTGTCTTGAAATTTGACATATAGTGTTTCATATTCATTGTATTTTAACTTGTTCTTGTTTTTCCCGGAAGAGATCACTCTCCGAATTTATACTCCTGCGGAGGTAGGTTGAAATAGGGGTTTTGTAATACATCATTCTCTGGATAGGGCATGAAGATGTTTTCTTCGGTTAGCTTGATGGCTGCAAATCCAGGAGTCTCGCGTGCAATCTTCCAAAGGTCATAGGTGTATCCGTTGGCTTTGGTCATAGCTATACCGCCAGTAGTTACAATGGGATTGGTGTCATTGTCAAATCCTCCTTCAGGACCATATTGACGATAGACAATCTTTCCGTCGTTGTAGCGTTCAGCATCGCTCCACAAAGATGTTTGGATATCACCATTATCGTTCCATGAGGTTCCTGTGTACCATACTCCCTCACCAGATGGAATACAGCGATATGCTATTGTGCCATCGTCATTCAGAATGACATCGCCGTCATTGGTCATAAAACCACGGAATTGTTTGTTGTTAAAGTAGTTTAACATAAATTGAGGCTTCCATCGATACCATGTTACCATATCGAACCAATTAACACATTCCATGCCAAACTCGACGCGACGTTCACGAATCAGGTCTTCAAGGGTAAAAGAGGTCTTTGCCTTCAATCCAGCACGCAAACGAGTGGCGTTGAATGCGGTTAATGCTTCGGCATTCGATGTAGACTCATTGTTGCCAAGTAGAGCTTCTGCCTTGGTCAAGAATACATCAGCAAATCGCAGCATATAAGTATTGAAGGGGCTTCCCTGTGATACAAGATGTCCGTTGCAGTCAGCTTTGTCGCCAACAATCCCTTTCTTAATCTGCATCCAGTTCTTGGTATAAGTGTATCCACCCTTGTCCTTGTGAATGTAGTCGTAGGTCTTACCAGGGATGAAGAAAGTGGCACTGGCGCGTACTTGGTCTTCTGGTTCCTCATTGTACATATTCATCATGTCAACAGAAGCATGAAGAGAACCACCCCAAGCGCCGATTTCGGGAACTACCTCATTCCAGCCGATATCGTTGATGTTAACATTTCGCTCAGCATATTCTCCTGTCAGGGGATCAGCCCAACGCAGTGCCAACAAAGTTTCCTTGTTATTGTCTGCATAGCAGGCATTGTTCTCAACCTTGAACAAATCTTCGTAGTTGGGAAGCAAGGAGTATTGTCCACAGTTGATGACTTCGTCGCACAGAGTAACAACACGGTCAAGTGTGGCCTGGTCGCGAGTACTCTTATTCCATCCGCTTTGGGCTAAAAGAGCTTTGGCAAGATATGCTTTAGCTACAAATCGGGAAGGATGGTTGGCCGTGGTAGCCTTTTCTGGCAACAACTTTTCAGCCTGCTCGAAATCGCGAATGACAAATTTTAGAACACTTTCTTCTGTGTACAAAGGAATTTGGGGGTTCTCAGCAGCAGCATAGTTGTCCTCATAAATAATCACGTCACCCCAGCCGCGTACCAAATAGAAGTATGCCAAACCACGCATCAGACGAGCTTCACCGTTAATCTGGTTCAGCATATCTTGGTTGGTTCCTTCTTTCGCATTTTTCTCCATACTGCGGATAATAGCATTGGCTTGTGTTACCACGGAGTAGAATGCGCCCCATGCATTACCAATCTCGGTAGAAAGACCCGTTACTTGAAATCTTCCGAACTCACCATTGAGATAAGGACTCCATCCATCGTTAGCTCTCATCGAGCCGATAGGGTAAATGGCACGTTCGTTATATTTGGCCCATGCGGAGTTATAAAGTGGCTCTAGAAGTTTCAGCATGACACTTTGGTCAATGTCGTCTGCACCATAAAAGGTTTCTTCTGTGTATTGGTGCTGAGGCAGACGATCCAGATAATCCTTGGCACAACTGCCCATTGTCAGCGACATTCCTAACAGCGCTGAAATGGCGAGTATATTGAATTTTATCTTTTTCATACCATATATAATTATTAGAAACGAACTTTCAGACCGACGTTGTAGATGCGTTGTGATGGATAACGATAGTTATCAATGCCTTGCAAAGTGACAGTCTGGTTAATAGAACCCAACTCAGGGTCGTAGCCCTTATAGTTGGTGATAGTAAAGAGGTTCTGGACGTTGGCATAGACCTGCACCCAATCAACCTTCAGAGGTGCTAACCATTTCTTAGGAACATTCCATGAGAGTGACAACGACTTTAGGCGCAGATAAGATGCATTCTCTATAAATCGGCTGCTGACGCGGTTGTTGTCGTTAGCTGGATTTTGAGTAATACGCTGAACCTTGGCAGAACTTGCATTACTGATATATACATTGCTGATGTCTGTTGTTGAACCGTTTTCGTCCTTAAGTGCTATACGTGCGAAATCGAACACATCTTTCATGCGGTTACCCCAGCTTGATGGGTCAGAGAACTGTTGGCGAATATAGTTATAGGCATCATTACCTACACTTCCGTTGAAGAAGAATGACAATTCAAAGTCTTTCCATGTAATTACGTTGTTGAAACCAAAAGTGAAGGTGGGGTTAGGATCACCGATAAACTTACGGTCGGCCTCAGTAATCTTACCATCTTGATTGACATCCTCATAAATGTAGTCTCCTACCCAGATACCATTGTTTGGATTGATGGGCATAAGAGAACCATCGGTTGCAACAGGACGGGCTACAGGAACGCGGTTACCGTTGGCGTCAAGTACGAATTCTCCTAACTGGTTCTTCTGATAGAAATCGTCCTCGCAGGTAAACATGCCAATGACATTATATCCGTAGAAACGGCCAACAGCACCGCCTACAGGAGTCCATGTGACGATAGGGTCGCTTCCCTGTCCAGTAGGAATCTTGCCTGGCAGTGCAGCATCGGCAGAATTCAGACTGCTTAACTCGTTCTTGTTGAATGAGACAGTCAGTCCAGAACGCCACTGGAAGTCTTTGTTATTGATGTTAACGGTGTTCAGTGTGAACTCAACACCTCTGTTTTTCATAGAACCAGCGTTCACAATTGCAGGTGTTAGTCCCGTAAGGAAGTTTGGTAGTACAGCAGACATCAGCAGGTCGTCTGTGGTCTTCCAATAAGCATCAGTGATAAATTCGATGCGGTTATTGAGGAAGGCCAGATCCAGACCGATGTTCCATGCACGTGTTTTCTCCCAAGTCAAATCTTCGTTTCCGTAGTTGGCTGGTACATAAGCAGTTCCATTAGAGGTCGTTACATTCTTCATTTTGACACCATAGGCATATTCTGCGGCATTTTGGTTACCTACCAATCCCCAACCTAAACGTATTTTTGCATTGCTTAGCCATGTAACTTTTTTCATGAAGGGTTCTTGAGTAATACGCCATGCAAGAGCTACAGATGGGAACCAACCCCAACGATGGCCTTTGGCAAAGTGTGAAGAACCATCAGTACGGAGGGTGGCTGTTAACAAGTAACGTTCTTTGAAATTGTAATTGAAGCGTCCGAAGTATGACTCAATGGACCAGTGATTGCCCTCCTCATTGTTCTTGGCAGTATCGGCATCGCCTACAGCAATACTGGTCAGTGCACCTGAAATGTAATTCCCGCGATACATCCAGCCTTGGTACCACTCGCCATCCTGAGACTCGTGACCTAGCATGAGCGAGAAACGGTTGTCCTTCAATGGCTCAATCTCGTAAGTTGCGTACTGCTTGAAGGAGTTGTATTTATTTGTAGAGTTGTATTTGTTATTAGCCGATGGGTAGGTGAATATGTTCCCATCTCTCCAGGTTTTATATTCTGGGACGAAATTAAGAGCTTTACCCCAGCCACGATTGCCACCATATTCTATGCGAATATTCAGCCCTTTAACAGGTTTGATATTGGCTGCAAAGTTATAGTCCAGTGACTGGTTTGTACGTTCATTGGTCTGGCGCTCTGCCATAAAAAGTGGGTTTACAGTATAGTTATATCTCATACTGCTTGATCCCATATCGTAACTTCCGTCAGGCCTATGAGCAGCCATGTCGGGTGTACTGGCAAGAGCCTGGTACATGATATTCCATTGGTCAAAGGTGGATTCCTGCCAAATATTGGCAAAGGCAACATTAGCATTGAAACTGAGCCATTTGTTAATCTCTGTATCGAAGTTAACACGGAAGGTAACACGTTCAAATGAAGAACCAATGGCAATACCATCTTGGTTCAGATAACCACCTGATATAGAATAATGTGTACTTTTTGTACCGCCGTTGATGTTCACTTGGTGGTTGTGCATAACAGCAGTACGGAACAACTCATCCTGCCAGTTGGTGCCATCAGTCAGCAGGTCGGGATTGAGATATTGTTCATTAGTTCCCCAGCCGTATACTTTAGAACGGGTGTTGTAATAGTCTGCATACTCTTTGAGATTCATAACATCCAACTTCTTGATGATAGACTGCCAACCCACATAGCCTTCATAGCTGACTTGAGGTCTGCTGTCTTGTCCTTTTTTAGTTGTAATAAGAACAACACCATTTGAGGCACGTGAACCGTAAATGGCAGTTGCCGATGCGTCTTTCAGCACTTCGATAGAAGTTATATCTGCTGGGTTTATAGTGCTTAATACGGAAGTGTTGCCATCCGTTTGTCCTGACACGGCAATACCGTCAATCACATACAAAGGCTCATTACCACCATTTAGAGAGTTAATACCACGAATTTGAACGGAGATGCCACCGCCAGGGGCGCCAGAGTTTTGGGTTACTTGAACACCTGCGATACGACCCTGCATGGCTTGTTCAACGTTCGTGTTTACACCTTGTTTAATTGCCTTCTCGTCAATAGACGATACAGAACCCGTCAAGTCAGAACGCTTCATCGTACCATAACCAACAACGACCACCTCATCAAGCATCTTCTTGTCTTCCTCGAGGGTGATGTCGTACTTTGCTCGTCCGTCAATCTTGATTTCCTTCGTCAGATAACCAATGTAACTGACGACGAGTGTCTGGCCTTGGCTGGCTTGGAGAGTGAAGTTGCCGTCAAAATCGGTGGCAACACCATTTGACGTACCCTTGATTACTACACTTGCACCGATAACGGGGCCCATGGCGTCGCTAACGGTACCAGTAATCTTCTTCGTCTGTTGTACTTCAAGTGGGGCATAAGTCCCTCCTGCGTACATTGCAGACGAGTACCCTAACAGGAAAATAGAGCATAATCCTGCCAGTAGAGTTTTCTTACTGCAATTTAGATTCATACGTTGTTTATTAGTTAGTAATTAAAAAAATTATAATGCTTCAAAGTTATTCGGGTGCAAAGTTAATGCCTTTTTACGAAATGGAGTATTCTTTTTTTGTTTATTTTTGATACTTTTTTGCAAAATATGTTTTGTAGCATAAAAAGAAACGGGTTAAGTAAAGAATTGTTTTATGTATTAATACATAAGGGAATGATTGTATTATGGATGTGGAATGGCTATTCTGATTTTTTCACCCAAGTAGTCTTGTGCTATTAACTATTTTTGGTAGATAATGTGAAAAATAATATGCGAGTTTGCAAAAATAGTATCATGATGTTCTAAATAATAATGCTATCTTTGCAGGCAGAAAATCATATCTAACTAAAGACCCAAGATACATGAAGAAATTATCTGTTTTATTTTTGCTTGTAGCCCTATGGATGGTTATTCCAATAGGGGCTCAGATTCGTGGTAACCATATTAATATAATGGTATCGCCTGATCATCAGGATTGGAACTATGAAGTTGGTCAAACTGCTCTGTTTAAGGTAAGTGTGTTGCGCTCTTCCACGTTGGTGAATGATGCGGTAATTGACTTTGAGGCTGGTCCAGAGATGTATCCTGATGTTAAAAAACAGCAAGTGGTACTGAAAGATGGTACAATGACTTGGAAAGGAAAGATGTCGATGCCAGGCTTCTATCGTATTTCTGTGACGGCCCATGTAGATGGGAAAGAGTATAAAGGCTCATGTACTGCAGCTTTCTCACCAGAGAAGTTGCAACCCACAACTGTAGAGCCGAAGGATTTTGACGCATTCTGGAACAAGACGCTTGAGGAGGCTCGTTGGACATCGTTGAACGCTCAGTGCGAATTGTTACCTGAACGATCAAATGAGGATGTCAATGTGTATCAGGTGTCGTTCCAGAATATCCGCAGGGGTTCGCGTACCTATGGTATTCTGAGTATACCCTCCAAGCCGGGGAAGTATCCTGCCTTGTTAAGGGTTCCGGGGGCTGGTGTCCGCCCCTATAGTGGTGATACTTATACTGCCCCTACACAGGCTATTGTACTGGAAATCGGTATACATGGAGTGGATGTAACCCAACCACAGCAGTTCTATGACAATTTGATGAATGGAGCGCTGAACTGCTATTGGAACTTTGGAATGGACAGTAAAGATGACAGTTATTATAAGCGTGTGGTGGTAGGCTGTGTGCGCTCAGTTGACTACATAGCCTCACTACCAGAATGGGATGGTAAGACGATAGGAGTGACGGGATCCAGTCAGGGAGGTTTTCTTTCCTATGCCACAGCTGCATTGGACAAACGTATCACCTTTGTAGCTGCTGTTCATCCTGCACTCTGCGACCATACGGCCTCGCTAAAAGGTGTGGCATGCGGATGGCCTCACTATTTTTATAAAATGAGTAATGAGAAAGGGGAAATGAGAAAAGCAATGATCGAGACATCCAGGTATTATGATGGCGTGAACTTCGTTCGCCGTATCAAATGTCCCACTTGGGTTTCGTTTGGCTATAACGACGATGTGGTACCTCCTACAACAGCCTATGCTACTTATAATACACTGAATTGTGAGAAGACATTGAGTATATATCAGCAGACGGCCCATTTCTGGTACCAGGAACAATGGGATGAGTGGCAGGAATGGATGAAGAAACAAATGAATGTAAAATGATGAAACAATATATATATATAATAGGTATAGCCATGATGATGGCAGCCTGTGGTCAGAAGACTATCGTTGAGAAAACACAGAGTGAGCAATTGGCTGAGCGCATGCAGACATTGCAGCAGCGTGGCTACATGATGGGTCATCAGGATGATCCGTTCTATGGTGTGACATGGGCTGGAACCTATAGTGGTGACAGTGCAGAATTAGGGAAGAGTGATGTGTTGATGACAGTGGGGGATTATCCCGCTGTAATGGGCTTTGATTTGGGAGGTATCGAAATGGATGATGCCAAGAACTTGGACAGCGTGCCTTTCCAGCGCATTCATGATGAACTGATAGCCCACCATGAGCGTGGCGGTATCGTGACTTTAAGTTGGCATCCCCGCAACCCGCTGACGGGTGGTACAGCATGGGATACATCAGACTCTTCTGTTGTCAGGAGTGTTCTTCCTAATGGCTCGCAATATGAGAAATTCCAGACCTGGATAAGGCGTGTGGGCGATTTTGTGGCAACTCTGAAGACAGAGGAAGACAAGCCTGTGCCAATTATCTTTAGGCCTTGGCACGAGAATAACGGCTCGTGGTTCTGGTGGGGACAGAAGCTGTGTAGTGATGAAGAGTTTCGCGGCTTATGGAAAATGTTGCAAGACTATCTGAATGAGCGTGGCTTTGACAATTTGCTTTGGAGTTATTCGCCTAATTTGGATGGAGGTTGGACAGAAGAGCGTTTCCTACAACGTTATCCTGGAAACGACAGAGTGACCTTGATAGGCGAGGATGCTTACCAGTGGGGCACGGAAGTGGACTTCAAGACAGCCCTGAATGCAGACCTCGCTTTTCTGAGTGAATTTGCCAAAAAGAACCAAAAGCTGTTGGCCATCACAGAATGTGGAATGAAGAATATGCCCGATTCGACATGGTGGACACGTGTGCTGAAGCCCATCATGGATCAGTATCCGCTTAGCTATTTCCTGTTATGGCGCAATTACAAGGAGGAGTATTTCGGGCCATCTCCTGAGTTGCCCTGCGCAGCAGACTTTAAGCAGTTGTATGAGGCGGAAAACGTCTTGTTCTTGAAGGATATAAAATAAAAATTATATAAATAGAACGATGAGCAATTTTGAAGAAAAAAAGAAGGTGTTAAGAGCCCACCATGAGGCGTTGTTGACGCAAAAAAATGAACCTATGGAATGTGGTAATGGTATTTACGACAAGTGGAAGAATCCTATACTGACAGCGGAACACACCCCGTTGGAGTGGCGCTATGATTTCAACGAACAGGATAATCCATACCTGATGCAACGCATCATGATGAATGCAACGTTGAATTCAGGTGCTATCAAATGGCAGGGAAAGTACTGCTTGGTGGTTCGTGTGGAAGGTGCAGACCGTAAGTCATTCTTCGCAGTGGCAGAGAGTCCGAATGGTGTGGATAATTTCCGCTTCTGGGATGAGCCTATCACCATGCCTGATGATGTGGTGCCAGCCACTAATATCTATGATATGCGTATTACACAGCATGAGGATGGTTGGATTTATGGAGTTTTCTGTGCAGAGCGCCATGACGATTCCCAGCCAGGAAACCTCAGTGCAGCCACAGCTACAGCAGGAATAGCACGTACGAAAGATTTGAAGACGTGGTATCGTTTGCCTGACTTGAAGACTAAGTCGCAACAGCGTAATGTGGTGTTGCACCCAGAGTTCGTGGATGGAAAGTATGCATTCTATACCCGTCCGCAGGATGGTTTCATTGATACGGGCAGCGGTGGAGGCATAGGTTGGGCTCTGGTTGATGACATTACTCATGCTGAAATCAAAGAGGAAACAATCATTAATGCGCGCCATTATCATACCATTACTGAAGTGAAGAATGGTGAGGGCCCGCATCCGATTAAGACAGTCAAGGGATGGCTGCATCTGGCTCACGGTGTGCGTGCCACTGCCGACGGGTTGCGCTATGTGCTATATATGTATATGACGGCTCTCGACGATCCCACAAAGGTCATAGCAAAGCCTGGAGGCTACTTCTTAGTACCCGAGGCTGACGAATACGTTGGCGACGTAATGAACGTGGCTTTTGCCAATGGATGGATAGCTGATGACGATGGCCGTGTTTTCATCTATTATGCATCGGCTGACACACGCATGCATGTGGCAACCTCGACAATTAATAAGCTCATAGACTACTGCATGAACACGCCAGAGGACGGGCTTTATACAGCAGCCTCTGTAGAGGCTATCAAGAAACTTATCAGGAAAAATGAGAAATTAAGAAAATGAGAACTTGAGAATGGTTGAGACAATAAAAACAATGAGGGCGGAAATGAAGAATGTACTGGAAAACAACATTCTGCGCTTTTGGCTTGACAAGATGCTAGACACAGAGCATGGTGGCTTCTACGGACAGATGATGGGAAACGGACAGCTCGTGAAGACTGCCGACAAGGGTGCTATACTTTCAGCTCGCATACTATGGTCGTTTGCAGCAGCCTATCGCGTATTGCACAAACCAGAGTATCTGGATGCTGCTACCAGAATGAAGGACTATATATTGGAGCATTTCTATGACAAAGAATATGGGGGCACCTACTGGTCGACGGACTATCTGGGGCAGGCGAAGGACACGAAGAAGCAGTTCTACGCCATAGGCTTTATGATATATGGGCTGAGCGAATATGCCCGTGCAACTGGCGACCGTGAGGCACTCGACTATGCCATCCTATTATATGAGTGTATTGAGGAGCATGCTTTCGATTCACAAAACAACGGCTATATTGAAGCCTGTACACGCGAATGGGGAACCATGGCTGATATGCGGCTCTCGGAATTGGATGCAAACTACCCCAAGTCGCAGAATACCCACTTGCATATCATCGAACCCTATACAAATCTGCTGAGATGTTTGAAAGAACTGCAAGCTGCCGAATCATGTGATTATGTGCCTGCCATAGGATCTGTGTTACCTATGGGCGTGAGTGTTCCTTTTGAGACGATAGTGAAGATAGAGGGTTCATTGCGTAATTTAATCAGTATCTTTACCGATCGTATCTTGAATCCCGAAACCCATCATTTGGACTTGTTCTTCGAGATGGACTGGACACGTGGTGCAGGACGGCTGGAAAGCTATGGTCACGATATTGAATGTTCATGGTTGATGCATGAAGCCGCACTGGTATTGGGTGATAAAAATGTGATAGAAAAAGTTGAACCGATAGTGCTTGCCGTAGCCAAGGCATCTGAGAAGGGACTTCGGCCCGATGGCAGCATGATACACGAAGCCAATCTGGATACTGGTTATGTGGACGATGACCTGCATTGGTGGGTTCAGGCTGAGAACGTCGTGGGATGGCTGAACATCTATCAGTATTTTGGCGATGAGAAGGCGTTGCAGCGTGCTCTGGACTGCTGGGAATACATCAAACAGAACCTGATAGACTATGAACATGGTGAATGGTTTTGGAGCCGCCGGAAGGACGGCACGCTGAATTTGGATGACGACCATGCAGGCTTTTGGAAATGTCCTTACCATAACAGTCGCATGTGTCTGGAAACTATAGAACGGTTTAAGAGTTAAGAATTAAGAGTTAAGAGTTAAAACATTATGAAGAAGACGATATTATTTGGCATTTGCCATGTGGCATTCAGCCTGTGCGCAATGGCCTGGCAAGGTGACGTCACCATTGAAACCCCAAACACGCAATTGTTGCTTACCACACAGGAGGATGGTGACCTGTGTCAGTCGTACTATGGCGACAAGAATGCCACCTTACAAGAATTGCGCGATGGCGGCAGTGATTTCAACTTCCATGTTATGCCGGCTTTTGGCACAGTTGATGCCGTCCAGGCTCCTGCCTTGCAGGTACAGCACGTTGACGGTGACTTGAATTTGGAACTTAAGGTTGCTGACTATGAAATAAAGGATGAACCGCGCGCCAAAATACACATCTTTACAATGATTGACAAACTGATGCCCTTCACAGTAAAAGTCTTCTACAAAGCATACAAGAACGTCGATATCATTGAAACATGGACTGAGATTTCGCATCAGGAAAAGAAGGCCATCACGCTTAAACGTTTCGATAGCGGTCACCTGACATTGCGCCAAGGTGATGTGTGGATGACGCATCTGCATGGCAACTGGGCCGCTGAGACAGAACCGACTATGGAACCCGTAACTCAGGGGATGAAGGTGATCAGCAACACGGACGGTGCCCGTAACTCTCATCTCGACGCACCCGAACTGATGCTCTCACTCGACGGACATCCACAAGAACAGACAGGACGCACTATTGGTATCGCCCTCTGCTGGAGCGGCAACTATGAATTACGCGTAAATACGATTTCGCACAAAGAACATCATATCTATGCAGGCATCTCGCCCCTATCGAGTGAGTATGTCTTGGAACCGAAAGAAATTTTCGAGACACCCCACATGGCTATGACCTACTCTGACAAGGGCATGGGTGGTGTGAGCCGCAATTTCCATGACTGGGCACGCAAGGAAGGTATGCTACATCGTGGTATGCAGACGGGTGACATCCTGCTGAATTCATGGGAAGGCATCTATTTAGACATTACTGAAGAGAAAATTATCAAAATGATGGACGATATAGCTGCCTTTGGCGGTGAACTGTTTGTGATGGACGACGGCTGGTTTGGCGATAAGTATCCACGCAAGAAGGACAACTCGTCGCTGGGCGACTGGGTGGTAGACCGCCAAAAGCTGCCCAACGGCATCAAAGCCCTTACTGATGCCGCCAAGCAGCGTCATATCAAGTTTGGTATTTGGATTGAACCAGAAATGAGTAATACCACCAGTGAGTTGTACGAACAGCATCCTGACTGGGTGTTACAGACCAAGGGACGCAAACTAAAACTGGGCCGTGGAGGTACGCAGGTTGTACTCGATATGACGAATCCTAAAGTGCAGGATTTCGTATTCAAGATTGTTGACGACCTAATGACTCAGTACCCAGAAATCAGCTACATCAAATGGGATGCCAATGCTTCGATACAGAACTACGGTTCGCTCTATCTGCCCAAGTCGAAGCAGAACAACATCTACATCGATTACCATCGCGGACTCATCAAGACCTTGCAGCGTATCCGTGCCAAGTACCCTGACCTGATCATTCAAGATTGTGCTTCGGGTGGCGGACGCGCCAACTATGGCCTGCTGCCCTACTTCGACGAGTTTTGGGTATCTGATAATACTGATGCCCTGCAGCGTGTCTACATTCAGTATGGTACCAGCCTCTTCTTCCCCGCCAACGCCATGGCTCAACACATCAACCACGTTCCATATTGGAATACGGGCGGACGGCGGATTCCAGTCAAATTCCGTTGCGATGTGGCCATGAGCGGACGTCTTGGTATAGAGCTGCAACCCAAAGACATGACCGACGAGGAGCGCCAGCAATGCACCACTTGCTTTGCCGACTACAAGCAATTGCGTCCCATCGTTCAGACGGGTAATCTCTACCGTCTGTTGTCCCCCTACGACCACAAGGGCGTAGCTAGTCTCATGTATGTCGACGATGCCCGGAGCAACGCCGTACTCTTCGTCTATAAAATCGAGAACTACTACGACCAGCCCCTGCCACGCTTGCGTCTAGCCGGTCTGAATCCTGACAAGACCTACACGCTAACGGAGCGCGATGTGCGCATAGGTCAGAAATCCTGTAGTCTAAACGGCAAGCAGTTCACAGGTCGTTTCCTGATGTCTGTAGGCATCGAGGTTCCTTTGTGGGAAGACTATGCCTCACGTGTGTTTGAACTTAATTAAAGAAGTGACGTATGAAACCGTACAAATTTGAACCATATCTAAAGACAACCTTATGGGGCGGTTATCAGATTGCACCTTTCAAAGGTATCTTTACGGCTCAGCCGAATATTGGTGAGAGTTGGGAAATTAGTGGTGTCCCCGGACATGAGAGCCGTGCTATCGAGCGTGGGCTTATCGATGATGTCGACGTCGGACTTACATTAACAGATCTCATTGACAAGTACAAAGGCCTGCTCGTGGGGCAGAAGGTCTATAAAAAGTATGGCAACAAGTTTCCGTTGCTGGTGAAGTTCATCGACTCGCGCCAGGATTTAAGTGTGCAAGTTCATCCCGATGATAAACTGGCCATGAAACGTCACGGCTGTCAGGGTAAGACCGAGATGTGGTATGTCATTAAGAGCGATGTAGGCGCCAAGATATATTCTGGTCTGAAGAAAAACATCACCCCTGACGAATATGAGCGGTTGGCTAATACTCCAGTTCCCGATGGTTCCCCCTCTGGTTTCCATTCTCCCATGCAGGATGTCATTGCCACGCACGAGGCGCATGACGGTGATCTCTATTTCCTGCCTGCTGGAAGATTGCACGCCATTGGTGCCGGCAACTTCCTTGCTGAAATTCAGGAAACTTCCGACATTACCTACCGTGTTTACGACTTCGGACGAAAGGATGCCCATGGCAGGCCTCGCGAGTTGCATATCGCTGAGGCTCGCGATGCCATCGATTACCGCGTATGGCCGGAATACCGTAGCAGTTACGACTCGACCAAGCCCATATCACAACTTGTCAATTGTCCGCATTTTGTCGTTCATCGTGTCGTTGTGCAGGTGGCATCCCAAGTCGATTTCCACTGCGATTCGTTTGTTGTTGTCATGTGTCTGTGGGGCGAGGCCAATATTAATGGCATCAGCATTCGACAGGGTGAGACCATCCTCGTACCTGCCTGTGAAAATGTGCTATATATCTTTGGAAACGCCTCATTCCTAACTGCTACAATAGGATAATGTCATTCGTTTTTCCGAGAACAAACTTATTGTTTATATATGAAACAACGATCATTTTACAGTATGGTACTGATCTTGTACGTCTTGGGCGTGCAGGCAACAATAATTGGTGTTGATAACGTGCGTGAAACTATCCGACTGGATAAGGGATGGAAGTTTGCAATGGGGCATGCTTCCGACCCCCTGAAAGACTTCGGTTGTGGAACGGAGTACTTTAACTATTTGACAAAGGCTAACTCCATCCACAACGAGGGACCTTATTCTCAGAAATTCAATGATTCTCAATGGCAGGAAGTACAGATACCTCACGACTGGGTACCGATATTACCCTATGCCAAAGAGGCCAGCCATTCGCATGGCTATAAGACTGTAGGTTATAAGTATCCGGAGACCAGTGTAGGGTGGTATCGAAAGACGTTTAAAATCGGTAATGAAGATCTTGGGGAACGTCTTATGCTGCGTTTTGACGGTATCTTCCGCAATGCACAGGTATGGTTCAACGGCTTCTATATGGGTACGGAACCAAGTGGATACACAACGCAGGTTTTCGATATTACACCTTATGTAAAATATGGTGAGGACAATTTGATTTGTGTCCGTGCGGATGCTTCATTGGAAGAAGGCTGGTTTTATGAGGGTGCAGGTATCTATCGAGATGTGTGGTTAGAGAAAAGTGCTGAGGTCAGCGTAGCGCCTTTCGGCACCTTTGTCTATGCAGAACTGAGCAAACCGTATTCAAAGGCCAAACTTTGCATTGAGACAGAGGTCTGCAACAGTTCCCTCAAATCTCAACAATGTGAGGTCGTGCAACGTTTGTTGGATGCAGACGGCAAAGAAATAGGTAAAAGTGAGGCAATAATCTTGAATCTGAAGGCCAAACAGACACAGAGTTGCAAGCAGAGTATCACGGTGGACCATCCACACCTCTGGAACATTACAGACCCTTATCTGTATCAAGTGGAAACCACTGTCGTTCAGAATGGAAAGGTTACAGATTTTTATAAGACCACCACAGGCATCCGCGATATAGTATTTGATGCTGAGCAGGGCTTTCTGCTGAACGGTAAGCAGGTGAAACTGAAGGGGGTGAACCTGCATCAAGATCATGCCGGTGTGGGCTCAGCCATCCCCGATGCCTTGCAGGTATGGCGTATCCAACAAATCAAAAAGTTCGGCTGCAATGCTTATCGTTCTTCGCACAATCCCATGACGCCAGCAATGCTTGACGTTTGTGACCGTGAGGGAATCCTCGTCATTGAGGAGAACCGCCTGATGGGTGTTAACGATGAACATCTTCGCCTGTTGGAACGCATGATTAAACGTGACCGCAACCATCCTTCCATTATTATGTGGAGCGACGGAAACGAGGAGTGGGGCATCGAGAACACAGCTCTGGGCACTCGCTTAGCTGAGGCAATGCGTGAATATACGCGCCTATATGATCCCACGCGTCCGAGTACCGTGGCCAATGCCGGTGGTATGGAACTTATCAAAGGTGTTGATGTGGTAAGTTTTAACTATATCGTGCAGAACGATGTGGACAATCGCAAGAAGTCCAATCCTTCATGGAAGATTGTTGGCAGTGAAGAGACAACTGGCTGCGGAACGCGTGGGTGGTACTTCAACCAATCAGACTATCCTGGGCGTATGGTCAGTATGAACCGTGACACGACCCACCATCACGTCGAGAATGTCATCGAGCGCGGCTGGCGTTTCTATGCCGAGCGTCCTTGGGGCGCCGGACTGTTCTACTGGACGGGCTTTGACTATCGTGGTGAGTCCAATCCGCTCGTGTTCCCAGCTCACGACTCTGAGTTTGGTATTCTAGACTATTGTGGATTTCCAAAAGACGAGGCGTATTACTTGAAATCATGGTGGACGGACGAACCGACATTGCATATCTTTCCACATTGGAACCTGCAAGGGCATGAGGGTGAGGAGATAGAGTTATGGGCATACAGCAATTGCGATGAGGTGGAATTGATGGTGAACGGCAAGAAACTGGGCCGCCAGCAGATGCCTAGAAACGGACACCTGAAGTGGAAAGCCGTCTATCAGCCTGGCAAAGTCGTTGCTATTGGCTATAAGAACGGCAAGCGCATCATGACGAAGATTATAGAGACTACGAAACCGGCCTATAAGACGCTATTGAAGGCTGACCGCCAGGAGATTATTGCCGACGGGCGCGATCTCGTAATCATTACCGTTGAGGTTCAAGACCAAAAGGGGCGTATCGTTCCCGATGCCTGCCCCATGCTGAATTTCCGTCTTGAGGGCGATGCTCGCATTTTGGGCGTTGGCAATGGCGACCCGATGTATTTAGGTCAGGACCATCCCACCAGTATGAACTGCAAGGAGTTTTCCATCCCGGCTTTCAATGGTCTGGCTCAAGTGATTGTTCAGAGCACGGAAACGGCTTCTGAAATCACGCTCAACTGTCTTAGTGACGGACTGAAAACGGGACAAATCAGGATTGTTACTGTATCTAGATCAACCGCATTATAATTCCGTCTAGAAATTGCAATAGAATCTCATTTTTTTCGTAACTTTGCACAGTAAAACCTAAAAACAATGAAAAAAAATATTGTATTCTCTCTTCTTCTCATAAGCTCGCTTGTAGCTTTTGCACAACAATTGCGCAATCCCGTTATCCCAGGCTATCATCCAGACCCCTCCGTTTGCAGGGTGGGTGATGACTACTATCTGGTCAATTCGTCGTTCCAGTATTTTCCAGGTGTTCCCATCTATCATTCCAAGGATTTGGTCAATTGGGAGCAGATAGGCAATGTGCTAGATCGCGAGAGCCAGTTGCCTTTGAAAGGAGCTACTTCTTGGCAGGGCATCTATGCTCCCACCATCCGCTATCATGCAGGAACCTATTATATGATTACCACCAATATAGGCAATGGAGGCAATTTCATGGTGACAGCTCAGAATCCATCAGGTCCTTGGAGCGAACCCATTTGGCTGGAACAGCAGGGCATTGACCCTTCGTTGTGGTTTGAGAATGGCAAGTGCTATATGGTGAGCAATCCTGATAACACCATCATGCTTTGCGAGATTGACCCCAAGACGGGCAAACAGCTTACTAAGAGCAAACCACTTTGGCAAGGTACAGGTGGACGCTATCCAGAGGGTCCCCATCTCTATAAGAAGGATGGTTATTACTACTTGCTCATCTCAGAGGGAGGCACTGAGATGGCTCATGGCTTGACGATAGCCCGTAGCAAGAAGATATTGGGACCTTATGTGGCGAATCCTCAGCATCCGCTGTTGACTAATTGCTCTTTGGCAGGACAAACCATGCAGATTCAGGGCACGGGTCATGGCGACTTTGTGCAGGCTACAGACGGAAGCTGGTGGGTGGTTTTCCTCGCTTATCGTAACTTTGGAGGTGCTTATCACCATATCGGTCGCGAAACCTGCTTGGCACCCGTGGAGTGGAAGAAGGGGCAATGGCCTGTGATTAATGGAGGTCAGCCCATCGATACTGTGATGCAGGTAAAGACCTTGGCTCCTCAGAAACCTTGGCAGCATCGCACGCGTACCATATTTAATAATAATAAGTTGTCGCCAGAGTGGATTTATCTGCAGAATCCCATCCCCAGCAACTATGAGTTTGATGGACAACTCTGGTTGAAGGCACATGGAACCCTGACGGAGAACAACCAACCCACTTTCTTGGGTCGAAGACAAGAGAGTGTCAACATAGTTGTTGAAACGGAAATCGATATCGACCAACTCGACTTTGCCACTGAAGCAGGACTGACCGTCTATCAGATTAACGATGGACACATGGACTTGACATTGGAGAAATACCAGACAGGTTCAGTGGCTGTGAAGATGAGATATCAGATAAAGTCGCTTCAAGGCGAGTTGATGGGCGACGACTCTGGTCAATTGCAAGGCAAGGTGCGATTGCGCATTACCTCGGATGGCAACCAGTATCGTTTCGAGTACGCTCAGGCTGATGGCGATTGGAAGTTGATAGCCAGTCATGATTGCCCACTTGTCAGCACAGAAGTCGTAGGAGGCTTTACGGGTGTCACCTTGGGAATGTTCGTTGAAGGCGAGGGCAGAGCAGCTTTCCGCTATTTCGATTATACTGAAAAGTAATGTTTTTTGTGATTTTGCTTGGAAGTTTGAAATAAATTGTATAATTTTGCGTTCATATTGTATAACATCTTTAATCAAATAAACAACAAAGCGTTATGAAAAAGTATTTAGCTGAAATGGTGGGCACGATGGTGCTCGTGCTGATGGGCTGTGGCGTTGCCGTTAGCCTGGGTTGTGATCCTGTAAACAACATTCCCGCAGTAGTTGGAACAGCTTTTGCCTTTGGTTTGGCTGTGGTAGCAATGGCTTATACCATTGGTGGCATCTCTGGTTGCCACATCAATCCTGCCATTACGTTGGGCTGCATCATTGCTGGACGCATGGATGCCAAGGAGGGTATTATGTATATCGTGTTCCAATGCATTGGTGCTTTCATCGGAAGTGCTCTGCTTTACATTCTGACGGCTAATGTTCCTGGTTTGGAAGGTACAGGTGCTAATGACTTGCAAGTTAATGTTTCTATGCTGGGTGGCTTGCTCGCTGAGATTATCTTCACCTGCGTATTCGTACTCGTTGTTCTGGGCGCAACAGCCAAGACTAATGGTGCTACCAACAACTTTGCAGGTCTGGCTATCGGTCTGAGCCTCGTTCTGGTTCACTTGGTATGTATCCGCTATACAGGAACCTCTGTAAATCCTGCTCGTTCGCTGGCTCCAGCCATTTTCCAGGGTGGCACTGCTCTGGCTAACCTCTGGATCTTCATCGTAGGTCCCTTCGTAGGTGGTGCTTTGGCTGCTTGCATCTGGAAGGTAATTGAGCCTAACGAGAAGTAATATTTGCAACGTTTAGTTTGCATTTTCCCTTGCACGGGTTACACAGTGATACGGAAAAGTTTAAAATCCGTAAAAAACTGCGCAATCCGTGCAAGATTATTTTCGGTTTTTGAAAAGAAATCGCTATCTTTGCAGTCAGATAGATTTTTAACTAACAAATAAAAAGAAACAATTATGGTAAATTACAAAGATCTTGGTCTTGCGAACACCCGTGAGATGTTCAAGAAGGCCGTTAGTGGTGGTTATGCTATCCCAGCATTCAACTTCAACACAATGGAGCAGATGCAGGCTATCGTTCAGGCTGCTGTTGAAACCAAGTCTCCTGTTATCATGCAGGTTTCTAAGGGTGCTCGTAACTATGCTAACGCTACGATCCT
>ODAI012917074.1_pt1 | contig 22800 bp, 20 predicted proteins | sample 1539321 | NCBI WGS metagenome assembly ODAI01 (sample SAMN02144231, study PRJEB22623) | gut metagenome | biome: sheep rumen | host: Ovis aries | place: New Zealand | reverse complement strand
GACAGGGCCCCTGAGGGGCGATTTCAGCCCCCGGAGAGGGGCTTCCAGTTCAAAGTTCATGAGCTCGTTCCCGGCTTTTTCGTCATTCTGTAACAGCCCCCCTATTTTTCAGTGTATCCCTAGGGGCCTGGCGAGCCACGCGAACTTGAGCACGGTGATCAAGACCTTGATGAAGGCCGGCAAGTCGCGGCTCGAGGCTGCAGACGCCGCTATGAACGGACGCCCGGTCGATCACCTCCCTCCCCGCCGCAGTCCCGAACTGGAGTCCTAGGCGATCCCGCTGTCAGGCGAAACCGCTGGACGAAGACACCATAGACGCAAATTCAAGAAGAGGCTCACGCACCGTGTTGGGTTCCGGGAGCCTCTCCTTTTGAACGCCGTCCCCCCCCCTCTGGGGGGGGCGACTGAAGAGGCACATAAACCATGCCGGCGGGAGCCGGGCTGACGACAGGCGAAGGAGAGGCAGGAGGGCGCCCTGAGCGCCAGGGCCGGAACCGCAGGCGCAAATCCGTGTGGGGAGGAACCCGGACTGTCCCTTCGCCTTCGGGCATGCCCTCGCCTCCTCCCGTCTGCGACGCAGCTCCCAGCCCGGCGGAAACGTTCTTCTTCGGCGATGCATGCCGCAGACAGCCAAACGACGCCCAGCAAGACGCCGGAACCTGTCAACGCGGAGGCGCCGCCGGTGCGGGGCAAGCCCTCATGCCTGCTGCAGACGTCCCCGGCGCCCGGTGTCCGGCGGAGACATGGAAGGCATGCTGGCGCCCTTCCTTGAGCTTTTGGCGCAAAGCTCCTACAAGAAAGTACCCTGCGTGCGAGGCAAAGCTCTGCATGCAGGGATTCTGCGCCGTGCACCCTGCACGGGGCAAGCGTGCTAAACAGCCTAGCCGTTTGAAATTGTTCCGCATTCTTTTCTTGAATCGAAGAAGTAGACTGGCTCCAAGGCACGTCATTCACTGAGCTTTTGGCTCCCTTCCGCACCTCAGCCAGAGATGCTGGACAATCATTAGCACAGGGGTAACACATGAAACTTGTTCATTGCATGGGGGGAATGCTGCTGGCCTGCATGCTCTGCTCGGGACCGGCCTTGGCCGCCGAGGGAGACTTCATCCTGAAGGGCGGGCAAGCCTACAGGGTGGACGGCGGCAAGAAAACGCCGCTGAAAAACTGCGAGCCGCAGGAAGCTCAAACGGAAACCGGCACATGGTCGTGGATTCGAGTGGATTCGGGAGAGTCCGAAGAAATGAAGGGCTCCGAAAACGGCGTCTACTTTTTCCATGGCAAGGAAGGAAAGCCAGCTGGATTCATCCCCGTCAAGGAAGAGGCTTCGTCCTGCAGGATCTATTTTTCTCCCTCAGGTGAAAAGCTATTGCTTAGCTGGGGTATGGAATATATTCAGCATCTCAGCTTATATGTCATTGACAAGAACAAGGGATTCATCAACAAGGCGTCGTTCGACATAGCAGGACCTCCCATCTGGATTGACCACCACAGATTCATTTTCAATTCCGTCAACGCCAGCAAGGGCCTTCGAGCCGAAGGCAAATTTGATTCATTCTGGACTTCTGTTGTACTCTATGACTCTGCAATAGATGAACGAATTGTCATTAAAGAGGCAACAGCAACAAAAGACTACTCTATCAATGATTACAATGATAGTGATGGATCAATTATTATACTTGAAAGCTCTGTGAAAAACAAAAGCGACTGGAAGGACGAGGACAAAGTCAAGGATGTAGAGATCAAAGTCCCCGCTCCAGCCGCAGGCTAATTCAAAAAATCTCACTTTATTGATTTGCCCAATATAATTGCACAACGAGCATATTTTAAATTCGATAAAAATTTAAACGGAGCGCGATTGCCGGCGGAATGCTCGACAGCTTCCCCAAGCACCATATCGCCTCTGCCAGAAAGGACGATGCTGCCAGCGGGGCAAAGGCGGATGCCCTCGCTCCGCTTGGCCTCTGCCGGCTGGCCCAAGGCCTGGCCCCTTCGGCTGCCAGGGAAGCCTGCCGGGAGGAGCGTGCGCCTGCGGAAAGGCAGGAAGGGACCGGACGTCATCGTGCACGCGCGCGGCGCCATGCCCCCCCCAAGCCGCCTGCCGCAGGCGCACGCATCAACGATGCGGTTCAAGAGCGACGGTCCGCGCCAAGCCTGCGGACCGAAAGGAGGCACCATGCTTAAGCTGACAGCGAAGCTTTCGAAAGGATGCCTTGCCGCGCTTTTGGCTCTGGCGCTTGGCGCAGGCGAAGCGCTGGCAGACGTTGCGGTCGATGCAGCCAACTTCCCGGACGGCAATTTCCGGCAGTGGGTCAAGGAGAACGCCGCCAAGGGCGGAGACGTGCTGACGGACGCCCAGATAGCCTCGGTGGAGGAAATGGATCTCTCCTACGGCGAGATGGCAAGCCTCAAGGGACTGGAGCGCTTCACGGCGCTGAAGGCGCTCACGTGCCTGAGCAACAGCCTCAAGACGCTGGACCTTCCGGCAGGCGGCGCGTTCGAGTCGCTCATCGCGAGCGGCAACGAGCTCGAGCGCCTCGATCTCTCGAAGACCCCGGGGCTGAGGGAGCTGCGCCTGGACCAGAACAGCCTCAAGTCCCTCGATCTTGCCGGCGCGCCGGAACTCGCGGCCCTCTCCTGCCGCTACAACGGCCTTGCGGCGCTCGACCTCTCGCACAGTCCCAAGCTTGCCGAGCTCGACTGCTGGGGCAACGGGCTGAAGGCGCTGGATCTCTCGAAGAACCAGGCGCTGGTGAAGCTGAACTGTCTGGAAAACCCCATTGCCAGGCTTGACCTCTCGAAGAACCCGAATCTCTCTGAGGCGTCTCTGCCCGCATCGGCGCAGGTCGTCCTCCCCAATGGCGACACGGTCGCCATGGCCGACTTCCAGCCAGCCAAGGCGACCGGCGGCAAGCGCAGGCTTGATCTTGCCAAGTTCGGCGCCAAAATTGCCGCTGTCACGCTCGAACCCGAAGGCGAAGAGGAAGACCGCGAACTCAAGGCGGCCAAGGGGAAGTACGCCTTCCCTTCCTGCGACGGCAAGCTCAGAATAGCCTACAGGCTCGGCGGAGATGCCCAGCTTGAGTTTGTCATCTATCTGGAAAAGTAGCGTGGAGCAGCTTGGAAAAGGGGCTCGTCCCTGTTCCGAGCCCCACGGCACAAGGAGGATTTGCCGATGAAACGCGCGCACCGCATAGCCGCCGCCTCGCTGCTGGCGCTGGCGGCATTCTGGCCGCTGCAGGCCCAGGCGGACGCCAGGCACGATGCCTACCTCAAGGCTGCGCAGGCCTTCGTCGCGCAGCACAGGCTTCCGGACGGCGAAACCATTGACAAGAACGACATCGACGGCAGCTTCGCGGGCAACAAGATGGCCATCTGCGACGTCAGCGGCGACGGGAAGCCGGAGCTCATCCTGCGCTTCACCACGGGTCCCGTGGCATCCCAGATGGACTACGTCTGCGGCTTCGACGAAGCGGCCGGCAAGCTGATCGTGGAGAACGTCGGCTCCCCCAGTTCGGAATACTGCACCGGCGGCTGCATCAAGGAGCCGGCCTCGCACAACCAGGGGCTTGGCGGCAAGTTCTGGCCCTACGCCGTCTCGCGCTACGATCCCGCGGCCGGCAAGTACGAAACCCTGGGCAACGTCGATGCCTGGAGCAGAAAGGACTTCCCGACCCATCCCTTCGAGAACGGCAGGCCCTTCCCGCAGGACATCGACGCCGTGGGCGACGGCTACGTCTACTTCATCTACGACAAGGGCTACAAAGGCGCTAAGGGCATGGACACGCCCGTCGATACGCCCGTCTACCAGGACTGGCTCAAGACCCGCTGCCCCGGCACGCCAATCAAGATGGCGTGGGTGCCTGCCTCCGGCAAGGGACTCAAGGCGCTGGCAGGCAAGTAGCGCGCAGGGAGAAGGCCCTGAGAGAGCATCTGCCCCGCAGGGCCTTTCCCCAAACATGAGGCGCCGCCCAGGCGAACAGGTCCAGGCGAACGGGCGCATGGCTGCTGGTGGACGCCGGACCTGGTGGACGCCGGACCGGGCGGACAGCGCTCCGCACTGCGCTGGTGCCTGCCGGCAGGCATGGCGGCGCTGCGCAGGCACGCTGATGCCACCTGCACGGCATGGCGGCATGCCTGTCTATCGCCTGTGCATGCCGCAGCGCGCAGCCTCGGACTTCGCCAGCGCGTCCAGCCGGGGACGCGCGCCAAGTCAAGTCTTGACGCTTGGCAAAGGTCACGGCACAAGAGAAGACCACCGCATGTCATGCGGGACTCTGCAGGCGCCGCGTCTGCGCCGCGCGCCTGCATCTGGAGCGCGTCGGGACAGGCACGCTCGCGCATACATCCGCTCAACAGGAGACGACCATGCTCTACCGCATAGAAGCCGGCCCCAGGCAGGGCCTTGGCGATTCCCAGGGGCGCAGCACCGCCCAGGACATCGAAAGCTCGCTCGGCCTGCACGTCGATGCCGTCCGCCAGCTCAAGGTCTTCACCGCCGACGGGCTGGACAAGGCCCAGGCGGAGCGCCTAGTCAAGGAAGCCATCTGGCACGACCCCATTCTGCAGGAAGCGTCCCTCGAGCCCCTGCCACTGCACGAGCCCAGGCCCGACTGGTTCATCGAAGTGGGCTTTCGCCCCGGCGTCACGGACAACGAGGCCCGCACAGCCCGCGACACGGCGGCCATGGTGCTCGGCATAGGCAGGGAGGATCTGCGCGTCTACACTGCCGTGCAGTACCAGATTGCCGGCAGGCTCGAGCGCGGGCAGGTCGAGCGCATTGCCTCGGATCTGCTCTGCAACGGCCTCATCCAGCGCTTCCGCGTGAAGAGCCTGGCCGAATGGGAGGCCAGCCCCGGCTTCGAGGCGCAGGCGGCCAAGGTCACCGGCGAGGCCATCGACACCGTGGACGTGATCGAGCTCTCCAAGATGGACGATGCCACCCTCGTCGAGAAGAGCCGCGCCAACACCTGGGCGCTGAGCCTCGAGGAGATGCAGTCCATCAAGGCCCACTTCTCGGCCAGGGACGAAGCCGAGCGCCGCGCGAAGCTGAACCTGCCCGCCGATCCGACCGACCTCGAGATGGAGTGCATGGCCCAGACCTGGTCCGAGCACTGCAAGCACAAGATTTTCGCCTCCCAGATCCGCTACGTGAACAAGGAGACGGGCCAAACCGAGAACCTGGACAACCTCTACAAGACCTGCATCCGCGACACCACGGCCCTCATCCGCAAAAAGCTCGGGCTTGAGGACTACTGCCGCTCGGTCTTCTCGGACAACGCCGGCGTCATTGCCTTCAACGAGGACTGGGACGCCTGCATCAAGGTGGAGACCCACAACAGCCCCTCGGCTCTCGACCCCTACGGCGGCGCGCTTACCGGCATCGTCGGCGTCAACCGCGATCCCATGGGCACCGGCATGGGCGCGGATCTGCTCTGCAACACCGACGTCTTCTGCTTCGCCTCCCCCTTCTACGACAAGGAGCTGCCCCCGAGGCTCCTGCATCCGCGCAGGGTGCTCGAGGGCGTGCGCCGCGGCGTCGAGCACGGCGGCAACAAGTCCGGCATTCCCACGGTCAACGGTTCGGTGATCTTCGACGAGCGCTACCTCGGCAAGCCGCTGGTCTACTGCGGCACCGTCGGCATGCTGCCCCGCATGGTCAACGGCAAGCCCGGCTGGCAGAAGAAGGCCCAGGTGGGCGACCTCATCGTCATGGCCGGCGGCCGCATCGGCAAGGACGGCATCCACGGCGCCACCTTCTCCTCCGAAGAGCTGCACGAAGGCTCCCCGGCCACGGCCGTCCAGATCGGCGACCCCATCACCCAGCGCAAGATGTACGACTTCATCATGCGCGCCCGCGATCTCGGCCTCTACCACGCCATCACCGACAACGGCGCCGGCGGCCTCTCCTCCTCCGTGGGCGAGATGGCCGAAGACACCAACGGCTGCGTGCTCGACATCGCCAAGGCCCCGCTCAAGTACGACGGCCTGCGCCCCTGGGAGATCCTCGTCTCCGAGGCGCAGGAGCGCATGACCCTCGCCGTGCCGCCCGAGCACATCGACCAGTTCATGGCCATGGCCAGGGACATGGACGTGGAGGCCACGGTGCTCGGCAGCTACACCGACTCCGGCTACTTCGAGGTGCGCTACGGCGGCCGCGTGGTGGGCTCCATCGACATGGCCTTCATGCACGAGGGCGTTCCGCAGTTCAAGCTCAACGCCTGCTGGGAGCGTCCCGAGCACAGGGACATCGACGTCAGCATTCCCGATCCCGACCAGGGCGCCTTCCTCAAGCGCATGCTTGGGCGTCTGGACATCTGCTCCAAGGAGTACATTGTCCGCCAGTACGACCACGAGGTGAAGGGCGGCAGCGTCATCAAGCCCCTCTGCGGCGTCAAGCGCGACGGCCCGGCCGATGCCGGCGTCATCCGTCCGGTGCTGGAGAGCGACGCGGGCCTCGTGATCTCCCACGGCATCTGCCCGCGCTACAGCGACTACGACACCTACTGGATGATGGCCAACGCCATGGACGAGGCCATACGCAACGCCGTGGCCGTTGGCGGCAATCCCGACCACATGGCCGGCGTCGACAACTTCTGCTGGTGCGACCCCGTCGAGAGCTCCAAGTGTCCGGACGGCCAGTACAAGCTGGCCCAGCTCGTGCGCGCCTGCAAGGCCCTGCGCCACTTCTCCCTTGCCTACAACGTGCCCTGCATCTCGGGCAAGGACTCCATGAAGAACGACTACACCAACGCGGGCGTCAAGATCTCCATCCCGCCGACGGTGCTCTTCTCGGTCATCGGCGTCATCAGCAACATCGTTGCCACCCAGACTTCCGACTTCAAGCAGGCGGGCGACGCCGTCTACATGATGGGCTTCACCAGCCGCGAGATGGGCGGAGCCGAAGCGGCCCTCGAGCTTGGCCTTGCGGGCGGCATGGTGCCCCGCGTCGATGCGGCCTCGGCCCTGCCCCGCTACCGCGCCATCCACGCCCTCATGGGCCAGCGCGGCATCAGCGCCTGCCACGACTGCTCAGACGGCGGCCTTGCCGTGGCCCTAGCCGAAATGTGCATCGGCGGCCGTCTCGGCGTCGAAGTCGATCTCGACAAGGTGCCCTCCTGCGGCGGCCTCAGCGCCACGGAGCTGCTCTACTCCGAATCCGCCAGCCGCATGCTGGTCTCGGTGAAGCCCGCCTTTGCCATGGTGCTCGACACCCTCGGCATGTTCCAGGTCTGCCGCCGCATCGGCACCGTCACCATCGACGGCCGCATGACCCTCAAGAGCGGCGACTCCACGATCCTCAGCGAACGCGTCGACGAGCTCGCCAAGGCCTTCAAGGCGCCTCTCGACTGGTAGCGCAGGCAGCCTTCTCTCCAGCGCAGCGTCTGCCCGGGGGCCGAGTCCCCCGGGCTTTCTTTTTTGCGCGCGCAGGCGTTTGTCATTTGGACGCGTTTCGAGTAATGGCTTTTCCCTGCGCCTCATGCCCGCAGGGCGGAAGGCGCGGAACACCCTATGGAGGAATCCATGCGACCTGCCAATGCAGCCATCACCCCGGAAGGCTATCCGGTCATCTTTCTGACAAGTCTCTGCGCCCTTGCCTCGGCCCTGCTGGGCTCGGCCGCGCTCACCGTCATCTTTCTCGTGCTCGTCTGGTTCTCGCTCAACTTCTTCCGCGATCCCGAACGCGTGGTGCCGCAGGAAGCGGGGGCGGCGACCAGCCCTGCCGACGGCAAGGTGGTCAAGATTGAGCGCCGGGTCGATCCCATGACCGGCGAGGAGCGCACCTGCATCTGCATCTTCATGAACATCTTCAACGTGCACGTCAACCGCACGCCCGTGGCCGGCACCGTGGAGCAGATCACCTACTGGCCCGGCAAGTTCTTCAACGCCTCCCTGGACAAGGCCTCCGTCTTCAACGAGCGCTGCGGCTACGCCGTGAAGTCCGACGAAGGGCCGGTCTTCTCCTTCGTGCAGATAGCGGGGCTTGTCGCCCGCCGCATCGTGTGCCGCGCCGAACTGGGCGACCGCGTGGCCAGGGGCGAGCGCATCGGCATGATACGCTTCGGCAGCCGCGTTGATCTCTACCTGCCCGCCGGATATACTCCTGCGGTCACACTGGGCAGGGAAGTCCTGGCCGGCCAGACCATCGTCGCGCGTCGCGGCGCCGGCAGCTAGCCTCCCTGCGGAACATGCGGAGCACAGCCGTGGATCAGCAGAACGACACCATTCAGGCCGAGGAGCGCGCCGTCTTTGCCGAGCCCGAGCGCCCCGAAGACAGCCGCGCCGGCAGGCAGCGCCTCAACGAGCGCATCCGCGAACGGCTCAGGGACAAGCGGGCCGTCTACCTCCTGCCGAACATGATCACCATGACGAGCATGTTTCTGGGCTTCCTCTCCATGATCTGGTCCGTCCAGGGCCGCTTCGAGGACGCCTGCCTCGCCCTGCTCGTCTCCGCCCTCATGGACGGGCTCGACGGCAAGGTCGCCCGCCTCACCCACTCGGCCAGCGAGTTCGGCGTGCAGTTCGACTCCCTTGCCGACCTCGTGGCCTTCGGCTTTGCGCCGGCCATGCTCGTCTGGGAGTGGAGCCTGCAGTCCTTCGGCCGCGCCGGCGTGGCCGCGGCCTTCATCTACGCGGCCTGCGGCGCCCTCAGGCTCGCCCGCTTCAACGTGAGCGCCCACACGGCAAGCAAGCGCTTCTTCGTCGGCCTGCCCATCCCGGCCGGCGCCTGCACCATGGTGTGCTTTGTCCTCTTCGCCGGGGCCATGCCCGACGGCGGCCAGGGCGCCATACGCTGGCTGTGCTTTGTGCTCACCGTGATCACGGGCTTCCTCATGGTCAGCCGGGTGCGCTACTTCTCCTTCAAGGAGTACGACATCTTCCGGGCGCATCCCTACCGCGTCCTCGTCTCCTTTCTCGTGCTGCTCGCCCTGCTCTACAGCTCGCCCAGGCTCATGGGCTTCGCCTACTGCGCGGCCTACATTGCCAGCGGGCTTGTCTACACCTTCTGCATGCTCCCAAAGAGCGGCCAGCAGCCCGCCGAGCCGAACAAGGGCGCATAGCCGGCTCTGCACACGCTTCAGGGAAAGGCTCCGGCCTCTCCCGTCCCCGCCGCGCGCCCGCGGCCCCGCCCAATGCAACACTCTCCAAGGTCAGAGGAGCTTCTCTCTATGGCTATTTCCAACCAGGTCATCTTCTTCGACACCACGCTTCGCGACGGCGAGCAGTCTCCAGGCTGCACCATGAACTTCGGCGAGAAGCTCCGCATCGCCCACCAGCTCGAACTCCTCGGCGTCGATGTCATCGAGGCCGGCTTCCCCGCCTCCAGCCAGGGGGACTTCGACTCCGTCCAGGCCATTGCCAGACAGGCCGGCGACAAAATCCAGATCTGCGGCCTCGCCCGCTGCACGGAGCGGGACATCAGGCGCTGCTGGGACGCCGTCAAGGTGGCCAAGAATCCGCGCATCCACCCCTTCCTCTCCACGTCCGAGCTGCACATGAAGTACAAGCTGCGCAAGGATCCCGAGACGGTGCTCAAGATGATATCCGAGTACGTGTCCCTGGCCTCCAGCCTCACGCCCAACGTGGAGTTCTCCTGCGAAGACGCTTCGCGCTCGGACAGGGACTTCCTCTGCCGCGCCTGCGAGAACGCCATCCAGGCCGGTGCCACCACCATCAACCTGCCCGACACCGTGGGCTACGCCCAGCCCGCCGAGTACATCGAGCTGCTGGACTACGTCATCAAAAACACGCCCAGCGCCGGCAAGGCCATCTTCTCCGTGCACTGCCACGACGACCTCGGCCTCGGCGTGGCCAACACCCTGGCCGCCTTCCGCGTCGGCGTGCGCCAGGCCGAAGTCACCCTCTGCGGCATAGGCGAGCGCGCCGGCAACGCCTCCCTGGAGGAGGTTGCCATGGCCCTGCGCGTGCGCAAGGACTACTACGGCCTCGAGAGCGGCATCCAGACCGAGAAGCTCTACCCCTCCTGCCGCCTGCTCTCCATGATCATCGGCCAGCCCATTCCGAACAACAAGGCCATCATCGGCGCCAACGCCTTTGCCCACGAGTCCGGCATCCACCAGGACGGCATGCTCAAGAACCGCCAGACCTACGAGATCATGACGCCCCAGACCGTGGGCCGCGCCGAGAGCAACCTCGTCATCGGCAAGCACTCCGGCCGCAATGCCGTGAAGAGCAAGTACGAGAGCCTCGGCTACAAGCTCTCCGAAGAGCAGATCGCGACCGTCTTCGAGGCGGTCAAGGATCTGGCGGACCGCAAGAAGACCATCTTCGACGAGGACCTGCTGGCCCTCATCCAGGAGAAGCTCTACCGCGCGCCCGACAGCTTCCGCCTGCGGCACGTCTCCGTCTCCAGCTCCGACGCCGGCGGCGTTCCGCCGACGGCCGCCGTGCTCATGGACGTGGACGGCATCGAGAAGAGCGGCGCCGGCTTCGGCGTCGGGCCGGTGGACGCGGTCTTCAACGTCATCGCCGACATGGTCGGCCGCGAGCCCGAACTCAAGCAGTATGCCGTGAACGCCATCACCGGCGGCACGGACGCCCAGGGCGAAGTCACCGTGCGCCTCGCCGACAAGGGCTTCAGCGCCGTGGGCCGCGGCGCCCACCCCGACATCATCGTCGCCTCCGCCAAGGCGTACGTGAACGCCCTCAACCACCTGGTGCAGGCTGAGAAGGAAGGACGCAGAGTCCACGCCCAGCTCGACGACGGCGAAGAAGCCGGCGCCTAGGCGCTCCCGAAGGAGATTTGCCATGAAACACACTCTCGCGCAGAAGATTCTGCAGAACCACACCGACGAGACCATCACGTCCGACGGCCAGATCGTCCGCTGCAAGCTGGACATGATCCTTGCCAACGACATCACCGGCCAGATTGCCGTGAAGTCCTTCCGCGCCATGGGCGCCAAAAAGGTCTTCGACAAGGACAAGATCGCCCTTGTCATGGACCATTTCACCCCCCAGAAGGACATTGCCTCGGCCAACCAGGTCATCGTCTCCCGCCAGTTCGCCCAGGAGCAGAACATCACCCACTACTACGAGGGCGCCGACTGCGGCGTCGAACACACGCTGCTCCCCGAACAGGGCATAGTGGCTCCGGGGGATCTGATCATTGGCGCGGACTCCCACACCTGCACCTACGGCGGCATCGGCGCCTTCTCCACCGGCATGGGCTCCACCGACATCGCGGCCGGCATGGTGCTCGGCGAGACCTGGTTCAAGGTGCCCCCGACGGTGCGCGTCGAAATCACCGGCACGCCGGACAGGCACCTGCGCGGCAAGGACCTCATCCTCATGCTCATCGGCAAGATCGGCGTGGACGGCGCCCTCTACAAGGCGCTCGAGTTCGGCGGCCCTGTCGTCGACGCCCTTCCCGTGGAAGGGCGCCTCACCATGGCCAACATGGCCATCGAGGCAGGCGCCAAGTGCGGCCTCTTCCCCTGCGATGCGCTTACCATCGAGTACTGCCACGCCCACAAGCGCCCCGACGTCAACGCGCCCCTGGCCGCCGATCCCGGCTGCCAGTACGAGCGCACCGTGACTCTGGACGTCACCGGCCAGGAGCCCGTGGTCGCCTGTCCGCACATCCCCTCCAACGTCAAGAATGCCTCCGAGCTCAAGGACGTCAAGATCGATCAGGTCGTCATCGGCTCCTGCACCAACGGCCGCTACTCCGACATGCTGGACGCAGCCGAAATGCTCAAGGGCCGCAAGGTCGCCAAGGGCGTGCGCTGCATCATCCTGCCCTCCACCCCCGCGGTCTGGCGCAAGTGCCTCGACGAAGGGCTTATCGAGCTCTTCATGGACGCCGGCTGCATCATCGGCCCCTGCACCTGCGGCCCCTGCCTCGGCGGCCACATGGGCGTCCTCGGCGACGGCGAGCGCTGCATCTCCACCACCAACAGGAACTTCCGCGGCCGCATGGGCAGCCTCGAGAGCGAAGTGTATCTGGCGAGCCCCGTCACCGCCGCCGCCAGCGCCGTGGCCGGCCACATCGCCAGCCCCAAGGATCTCTAGGAGGGAGCCATGATCTTCAACGGTAAAGTCCACAAGGTCGGCGAGCACATCGACACCGACGCCATCATTCCCGCCCGCTTCCTCGTGACCGGCGATCCCAAGATCCTCGGCGCCAACTGCATGTCCGGCCTTGAGCCCGACTGGGTCAAGCGGGTCAAGGAAGGCGACATCATCGTGGCAGGCCGCAACTTCGGCTGCGGCTCCTCCCGCGAGCACGCCCCCATCGCCATCCTCGGCGCCGGCATCCCGGTCGTCGTTGGCCACAGCTTCGCCCGCATCTTCTACCGCAACGCCTTCAACCAGGGCCTGCTGCTCTTCGAAATCGGCGACGGCGTGGATCAGATCAAGGACGGCGACGAACTCGAAGTCAACGCCGCCGAGGGCGTCATCACGGACAAGACCAACGGCGCCGTCTTCAAGTGCCCGGCCCTGCCCGCCTCCATGGCCGAAATCGTCGAAAAGGGCGGCCTTGTCAACTACGTGAAATCGCGCCTGGCCGCCGAAGCCTAGGGCTCCGCACGGTCCGGCACCAAGGATTCATCAGCATGAAAAAGCATATCTGCCTCCTGCCTGGCGACGGCATCGGTCCGGAAATCCTGGCGCAGGGCAAAAAGGTTCTGGAAGCCTGCGCAGCCAAGCGCGGCCACGAGTTCGTCTTCGAAAGCGCCAACATCGGCGGCGCGGCCATCGACGCCGAGGGCTGTCCCCTGCCCGAGAGCACCATTGCCAAGTGCAAGGCCTCGGACGCCGTCTATCTCTCCGCCGTCGGCGGCCCCAAGTGGGACGCCCAGCCGCCGTCGAACCGGCCTGAAAAGGGCCTGCTCGGCATACGCAAGGAGCTTGGGCTCTTCGCCAACCTGCGTCCGGCCCTGATGCTGCCCGAGCTCGCCGGCGCCTGCCTCCTGCGCCCCGAAGCCGCCAAACTCGGCCTCGACCTCATCGTGGTCAGGGAGCTCACCGGCGACATCTACTTCGGCGAGCCCCGCGGCACCGAGGTGCGCGACGGCCTGCGCACCGGCTACAACACCATGATCTACAACGAAGAGGAAATCCGCCGCATTGCCAAGGTGGGCTTCGAGACCGCCATGAAGCGCCGGAAGAACGTGGTTTCCGTGGACAAGAGCAACGTGCTCGAGACATCCCGCCTCTGGCGCGCCGTGGTTGCCGAAGTGCACAAGGACTACCCCGAGGTGGCCCTGAGCAACATGTACGTGGACAACGCGGCCATGCAGCTCGTCCGCGACCCCTCGCAGTTCGACGTCATCCTCACCGGCAACATCTTCGGCGACATCCTCTCCGACGAAGCCTCCGCCATCACCGGCTCCCTCGGCATGCTGCCCTCGGCCTCCGTCGGCTCCTCCGGCCCCGGCCTCTTTGAGCCCGTGCACGGCTCCGCGCCCGACATCGCCGGCCAGGACAAGGCCAACCCGCTGGCCACCATCCTCTCCGGCGCCATGATGCTGCGCCTCGGCCTCAACATGGCCGAGGAGGCAGACATGATTGAAAAGGCCGTGAGCAAGGCCCTCAAGGACGGCTACCGCACCGCCGACATCATGGAGGAGGGCAAAACCCTCGTCGGCTGCCAGAAGATGGGCGACATCGTCGCTGCCAACCTCTAGGCACGCTTTTCCCAAGCATTCGCAAGGGCCGCCTTTCGCCAGAGAGGCGGCCCTTGACGTTCAGGCCCCTGCTTCCGTTGACTTCGTCTTGCAAACCAAGAAAACCAAATAGCACCCCCGACTTTTTCCATGATTAACCCAAAACAAGGAAAGCCCCTCCACCGTGCTGGGAAGGGGCTTTCCGAAGGGAAAAGCTGACGCGAAGTGCCTGCCTGGGAAGCGCACTGCGGAAGCAGGAGAGGCCTTCCATCGCCTGGATGGCAAAGCCTTCTTTGCGCAGGCCGGACTCGTTCGGCTGACCTGGCGGGGACGACGCGCTACCGGGCCGAGTCGAGAATGACCCTGGCTTCGGGATGGGCGCGGAGCATGGCCTCGTGCAGAGCGGCAGCGTCCGCGAAGCTGTCGAACGGACCGAGCTTGTCCTTGCCCGCAGACTCGAGCTGAACGAAAAAGGCCTTGTCGCGGGAGAGCACGTTGCCCTTGGCGTCGCTGACGACCTCGAGGCCGATGTCAGCCACGCCACGCTCCTTGAGATCCAGAGCGTCGGCCGCGGCGTAGGAGAGATCAAGTATGCGGCCCTTGGCGTAGGGACCGCGGTCGGTCACGCAGACCATGACGCTTCTGCCGTTGAACTGGTCGGTCACGCGCACGACGGTGCCCAGCGGAAGTGTGCGGTGGGCAGCCGTAAAGGTGTACATGTCGTAGGGAAGGCCGCTGGCGGTAGCCTTTCTGTCAAAGTCCCTGCCGTACCAGGAAGCCTGGCCGAGCACCATGTCCGGATTCTTCTTGGCGTGCTCAAGCCATCTATTGCGGTTCTGCGCGTCCTGGACCCCATTCTTCTCGGTGGCCGGCGCGCTCTCAAGGACATCGGCCTTGAGGTTGACGGTTTCTGCAGGGCGGATGTGGGCGAATTCCTTGTTCACAGAGTCTTCAAAATTCCAGTGTGCGTCGCCTTTGCCCTCGGCGCTGGCCGGAGAGGCCATCATACACGCGCACGCAAGGCAGGAGGCGGAAAGCAGGCAACGGAAAAACGTCATGATCGCTCCTTTGCTGAGGTGGCAAGGTTGGCTCTGTCTCCGTCAAGAAGACGCGGCCAAGCCGCACGGCGGCACGGCTCCCGGTCTCAAGCTGGCAGATCATGGCTCTCCAGCGCCTGCGAAGCCGCCTTGAAAAAGGCCTATGCAATTTTGAATGTCGCTCTCTACCCTTCTGTGCCCTGTCTGTCAATGAAAAAAGGCAAATTGCCGAATTGCCGCAATAGTTCTGGCATGCATGGGCCACGCCAATTCCCATGGAACAATCCCCTAACATGCTGAAATTGCGCTATCGAGCTTGCAGGTACTGCGTGGAAGCTGAAGGGCTCCGCCTCCCCCGCCTTCTTCATGGCCTGGGATGTGGCGCCTGCAGGGAGCGTTCTGTTCCAACACCTCGCACAACTCCCCCTTGCAAACGTATGGCGGCCACGCCGTTCATTGCTTACCTTCCTGAAATTGCAGGATTTTTAGCGCACACCCTGCCGAAAACGCATCCTTGGCGACAGTCTGCGCAGCCTTTGGGGTCAGACCGGCTGCCCGTGCTCGCCTGGAAGAGAGCAGAGGGAAGCCCGCCCGCCCTGCCTTGCCCCGCCCCCGTGCGGCGCGGCATACTGGAGGGCAAGGAGGCCTGCATGACACGCCTATTCCCCTCGCCCGTCCTGCCGAGCCCAGGCCGGATTGCCAAGACCTGCATTCCCGCGGCCTGCCTCGTGCTGGCCTGCGCTCTGGGGGCCTGCGCTCCGCAGGACATCTCGACCGGTTCCAGCGAGCGCGCCGATAGGGACTACTACAAGCCTGACGGCCCCAGCACCCAGGACGCCCTGCGCCTGCCCATGCCCGCGTCCGGCAGCGGCAAGGAGCGCTACCTCTACTACGCGAGCCAGCCGACCGTCATGGAGAACATGCAGAACTGGAACCGCAAGCGCCTCTACGGCGACCGCCAGAGCAGCGCCCTGGCGGAGCGCGACCGCCTGCTGAACGCCCCGAAGCAGCGCTCGCCCTTCAGGCAGTAGGAAGCCACGTGGATCCCGTCACCCATGCAGCCTCGGGGGCGCTGCTCATGCTGTCCCTGCCCAGGCGCCCCCGGACGCGCTGGGCCGTTCCCCTGGCCGCCCTTGCGGCTGCGTCGCCCGACATCGACACGGCCTTCTGCTGGACTCCCGAGCTCTTCCTCGCCCTGCACCGGGGCGTCACCCACGCCCTGGCCTACCTTCCCCTCTTCGCGCTCCTGCTGGCCCTGCTGGCGCGGCCGCTCTGGCGGCCCCAGACGCCAGAACGCTTCAGCCTGGCAGGCTGCTGGCTGCTCTGCGCTGCCTGCCTTGGCCTGCACCTGTGGCTCGACGCCGTGACAAGCTACGGCACCATGCTGCTTCTCCCCTTCTCCCACCTGCGGGTGCGTCTCAACGCCGTCTTCATCGTCGATCTGCTGCTTGTTCTCCCCATGCTCGGCCTTGCCGTCAAGGCAGCCAGGGCCAGCCAGACGCCCGAGAGGCGGCTGACAGGAAGGAAGGCTGCCCTTGCCGGCCTTGTCTGGCTCATCGCCTACCCGCTGGCAAGCCTTGCCATAGGGCACCTGCAGGCGGAGCGCTTCGTGCAGGCAGAGCTGGCCTGCGGAAGGCAGATTGAGCGCAGCGTCCTTTTGCCAGACGTCCTCTCCCCCTGCTTCTGGCGCGTCGTCTACGAGGAGCGGGAGCAGGCGCCGCAGACGGAGTCTCCGGCCGCGGAACGCCTGCTCGTCAAGAGCCAGAGCCTCGGCCCCCTTGGCCGCCGGGGCAGTCCAGCCGTCTACGAGGCGCTTCCTGCCGGCACCGCGCAGGCGCTCAGGGCCCAGTCCACGGCAGCCGGCTCCTGCCTTGACTTCTTCGTCCTGCCCGTAGTCCAGCCCCTGCCGGCGCCGGATCGCCAGGGCGCATGCCTGCCGGGCGGCTGCCGGGCTCTCCTCGTCCACGACCTGCGCTTCGGATCCGGCCTTGCCTTTGCGCGCAGGCTCATGGCCATGCGTCCCAACGCCAACATCCCCTTCCGGCTCATGGTCGTCCTGGACGGCCAGGACCGCCTCCTGCAGGAGCGCATCGTCTTCTCGGACAGCCGGCGCGACACGGGCTGGCGTACGCCCTCCCTGCACCCGGCTCCCTCCCTCGCCGCCTGGCTTGCCGGCCTGGAGTAGCGCCTCCCGCATGCCCCAAGCGCAGCGCCGGCCGAACTTGCGCTTGCGCGCGACCCGCTTGCAGTATAGATACTCCGCAGGCCAGAGCCCTTTGCTCCCGTCCCCTTCCTGCCTGCTCCACAGGCGTGCACAAGACGAGACGACACTCAAGACGCGCTCCCACGGCCCTCAAGGATCCCCGACATGCACTTCGACATCAACCCCGTCGCTCTTTCCATAGGCAGCCTTGAAATCCGCTGGTACGGCCTCATGTACGTGGTGGGCTTTCTCATCGGCTGGTGGCTTGGCAGGCGCCGGGCCGTCCAGAACGGCTGGAAGGAGCGCGACATCGACGACTTCGTCGTCATCGGCATGCTCGGATGCATACTCGGCGGGCGCATAGGCTACGTGCTCTTCTACGATCTGCCCGTCTACCTGCGCGATCCCATGGAGGCCCTGCGCTTCTGGAACGGCGGCATGTCCTTCCACGGCGCGGCCGTAGGCCTGGCCCTCACCTTCTTCTACTTTGCCAAAACCCGGAAATGCCACTTCATCGACCTTGCCGACGTCGCCACCCCGCTCATCCCGCCGGGACTCATGTTCGGACGCATAGGCAACTTCATCAACGGCGAGCTCTGGGGCAAGGTCACGGATCTGCCCATAGGCGTCGTCTTCCCCGAAGGCGGCCCCTATCCCCGCCACCCCTCGCAGCTCTACGAAGCGGCTCTCGAAGGCCTGGTGCTCGGCATCGTCCTGTGGATCTACAGCTCGAAGCAGCGCCCCCGCGGCAACGTTGCAGGCCTCTTTGCCATGGGCTACAGCCTCGCCCGCTTCGTCGTGGAGTTCGTCCGCGTGCCTGACGCCCAGCTCGGCTACCTCGCCTTCGGCTGGCTCACCATGGGACAGGTGCTGTGCCTGCCCCTGTTCGCCGTCGGCGCCTGGCTCTTCTTCTGCGACCACCCTCTGCCCGATGGCGACGTGCGCACGCCCAAGACCTCCAGCGAGGGGCTGCGCTGACGCAAGCTCCTGCCAGGCCATGGCAGCCCGCGCCCGAAGCGCGTGAACAGCGCCACATTCCTCTTGACGCTCGACTGCTTTGCCTCTAGAAGCAAGGCCACCCAAATTTTTTAACCGGAGTCCCTATGCCCAAAGAAGAATCCATCGAAGTCGACGGCATCGTCGAGGAAGCCCTGCCCAACGCCATGTTTCTTGTGGAGCTCGAGAACAAACACAAGGTGCTCGCCCACATCTCCGGCAAGATGCGCAAGTTCTACATCCGCATCCTTCCCGGCGACCGGGTCAAGGTGGAGCTCTCTCCCTACGACCTCACCCGCGGCCGCATCACCTACCGCATGAAGTAGGCTTTGCCGGGCACCCGAGGCGCCGATCAGGCACTCCAGACAGTCAGCGCACCCGTCCCCCGCGAGCAGCGGGGTGGGACAGGTGCGCTTTTGCCGTTTCACGGCAGCCTGCTTTGTGGGACGAAACGACGTTTAGCCTGGCTGAAGCGCCAGAGCGGCGTCTGCAAGACGCCCGCCCCTGACGAGCACCTCCTTGCCCTGGAAGACGATGCCGTAGGCGAAAATGCTGGCTGGCGCCGCGCTCTGCGCCCTCAGGTCGGCGGCATAGTTCTTCGCCGCGATCTGGCCAAGGGCCGCCTCCGCCGCGTCTTCAAGGCTTGTCCCGCCCTCGCCGGCATTGAGCGACTTGAATTCAATGACTATGCCGGGATCGCCCCTGTGCCGGGGAATGAGCATGACATCGTAGCGGCCAAGGCCGCTCTCCCTGTTCGACTTGAGCAGATGGCTCTCCTTCATGTCCACAAGCAGGCCAAGCGTGAAGCCGTGGTAGAAGCGCTCCGGCTCCCGGCCCTTGACGTCGAAGAAGCTGAAGGTCTCCTCGGCGATGCCCTGCATGGCCCTGTTCAGCGCAGCCGTCTCGCCCCGCACCAGCGCCCTGCGGAAATCCCGGCTGAAGCCGGCAACGCCGCTGCCGCTGAACCAGGCCGTGATCAGCTTCTCCATCATGAAGCGCACCTCGGCATTGGTCAGGGCCAGCAGCCTGGCGTCGCCATCCTTCTCAGGCAGCACCTTGAGATAGCCTACCGCGACGAGCAGGCTCCAGAGGGCTCCCTCGCGCTCCTCAAGCTGGCTGAAGACGATCTGCTCGTCGAGAGCGACAGCAATCGACTCCCCGCGCAGCAAGCTCTCCATGTTTTCCTTGACTGCAGGAGAGGACGCCTTGATCAGTTCGCCCACCAGCGCGTTTGAACTGGTATCTACCCAGTAGCTATTCAGCTCCCTATTATTAAGATAACAAATAATCGACCATGGATTATAAACACCTTTTGTTTCTCCAAAAATAAATCCATCATACCAATATTTTATATCATCTTTATTGTTAAGCTTGAATTGATCAATAGCATCAAAAACTTCTTTTTCTGTAAATCCAAAACAATCTGAATATTGTTTTGAAGTTGTTGTCACAACCATAACGTTGTTCAAGTCTGAAAACAACGATTCTTTACTAATACGCGTGATACCAGTCATAAGACCACGTTCAAGAGATGGGTTATCCTTGAATATTGCATTGAATAGTCCGCGCAAAAAATCTACCATTTCGTTCCAATACCCTTTTAACCATGCCTCCTGCATTGGCGTATCGTATTCATCAAGAAGAATAATTGGTTTTTTCCATAATATCGTTCAAGATATCCAGACGATATCATCAACGAAAAAGCAAATTTTGTGTCACTCATGTCTGGCTGAATAGACAAAAAGTGCTTCTTTTGTTGCTCATTAAGAAAATTTTCAGATACAAGAAAATTATATTTTTCATATAAAAGCGTAATCAACGTGCAAATCGACTCTCGCGCATTGACAAAATTTACTGATTTTACAGCACTAAAAGAAATAAAGATTGCTGGTATTGTCCCTTGTATCTCTCTAAATTTTTTGCTCCTCCAGATACTGAGCCCTCTAAAGAGATCTGAACGATTCTGGAATTCAGGAGAAAAAAAGTTTTTACTGTATCCAGTGTCAAAGTTTTTCCAAAGCGACGTGGGCGTGCAATTAATGTTACTTTTTCATTACTATTCCACCAATCTTTAATAAAATATGTTTTATCAATATAAAAACATTTTTTATCTCTTATGACATAGAAGCTTTGTTCTCCTAAAGCAATTCTTGTTGACATATATGCACCATATACTCTAAATATATCGAGTTGCTGTTTTTCTTTTTTACTTTTCAAACTGAGAACAAGATAAATACGTGTGGCGACAGCAAGTCATTACCGGCACCAGCACAGCATGTTGTCCCTCAACGCCGCCTTCAGCTCGTCCTTGTCCTTAAGCCAAGCAAGATAGGATCGCACCCTGCTGTCCACGAGCACGTGCCGCTCTCAGGTCATGGCAAGGCCGAAGGCGTCGAAGAGGCGCTTCAGGATCGGCTCGAAGCTGGCAGGAGATACGCAGATGTCCACGATGCGGGAGGCTGTCTCGTGCACCTTGGCGATGTTGAGCTCTGCCAGCGGCGCGATGGCCCGGCAGGCGTCGGCGTGGGCGGGGACGAAGATCTCCCGCCTGCAGCCCCTTTACCTTGTCCAGGGCGGCGAGGCAGGCCTCCACGTCGACGAGGAAGGCGACATGATGCTTGGCAAGCGTCGCTTCACTGGCAAGGCAGTCGGCAAGGCAGACGGCGCCGTCCGGCGTTCGGAAGCCAGCCATGTCAAAGGCGTGGCCTGGCAGGGGGAGGCACTCCCAGCCCGGCCGCAGCGCCTCCGGCTCCAGCGGCTGGACCTCGCTTTCCTGGGCCATGAGGAACTTGCGGCGCAGGTCGCGGGGCGGATTGTCCCCGTAGAGGAAAGCCGGCTCCCAAAGCGGGTCGCGCGCAAGCGCGCACTCTATGCCGCTGGCATAGATGCCGCATCCGGCCTGGCTCTGGAGGCAGCGGTTTCCGCCGATATGGTCGGCATGAGAGTGGGTGTTGAACATGGCCTTCAGCTTCCAGCCCCGGGCATCGAGGAGCTTCTTGACCTTCCTGCCCGCGTCCTTGTCGCTCCCGCTGTCTATCAAAGAGACTTCATTGCCTTTGCCCAGCACCACGCCAATCCTGGCTGGGCTCTGAATGTAGAAGCTGCGGCTGGCGGCCTGCACCAGTTCGTACATGGCAATGCCTTCCTTTGCCTTGCCCGGCAAGACGGAACGCGCGTGGAGGAGAGGGGCCGGAAAGCTCCCCGGACATCGGCAGGCCTAGAGCCAGGAGAAGGCAAAGACGCCTGCCGCCTTAAGGAGGCAGAGGCAGATCATGGCCATGACGCCGCCCACGACGTCGTCCACCATGACGCCCCAGCCTGCAGGAAGCCAGTTCTCCGAGGCCTTGACGGGCCAGGGCTTCAGGATGTCGAAAAAGCGGAAAAGGACGAAGGCGCAGAGCATGAGCGTCCACGAGAAGGCGAAGGGCAGGATGGCTATCCATGCGCCCACGAGCTCGTCGATCACGACCTCGCCCGGATCCTTCCTTTCAAGCAGCTCCTCGGCGCGCGTGGCCGCCAGTGAGCCGGCAGCGAAGAGGACGGCAAGCAGGACAAGCCGTCCTGCCAGGCCCAGGGGCAGAAAGAGGAAGGGCGCAAGCACGAGGGCTTCGAAAGTGCCGCATGTGCCTGGAGCCCAGGGCGAGCGGCCCGCAGGCCCTAGCCTGCAGAAGGAAAGCACCAGCCTGTCGCTGTCCATGGCATACTCCTCGCCTTGCAAGAAGGCGCATAGTCTGGTAGGTAGCCGTCTGGCGGGGCCAGACAGCGCGAGTGGACGTCTTCCCTTGTTAAAACCTTCGGGGATGGAGGGCAAGTCGCCTCCGGCGCCAAGGCCTGCAGGCCATGCCGCAGTGGTGGAATGGTAGACACAGGAGACTTAAAATCTCCCGGCCTCTGGCTGTGCCAGTTCAAGTCTGGCCTGCGGTACCAAATCGCAAAACAAGAACTCCCTGCACGAGGGCAATCTCGCGCAGGGAGTTCTTCTCTTTTCAGGCTGTTGTGAAACTTCTTTTCTCTTTCTGTCCTTTCATTCGGCGTCAAAAAGTGTCAAAAAGCACCAGACAATGTCCCCCTTTCCTGCGTCCGCATGGAGCCTGCAGCCTACAGGAGGAAACGCCATGCGACTTGCCCCGCTTTGCCTTGCCCTACTTTTCGCTCTTGTCTCCTGTCCCCAGAACGCCCCTGCGGCCGGCGAAGTGGCCGATCCCGCCGGCCAGCGCATCACGCAGGACACTCTGCAGGGCTTCTGGCTCGGCAGCCAGGAGGGACGAGACGTGGTCGTCGATTTTAGCGCCTTCTTCATTACCGTCTCGTCGTCGGCCCGCTACTTTCGCTGCCCCTTCCTGGTCAAGGACGGCACCCTTGATCTCGGCAAGGCAAAACGCCTTCCCGTTGCCATGGATGGCGACGAGCTCGTCCTCGATGGCCTGCGCCTCAGGCGCCTGCTCAAGGCGGAAGAGGTCTTCTCCGCCCTGGTGCCGGACGTGGCCACGACGGTGCGCACCTTTGCCGCGCGCGACCATGCCCTGCACTTCTGCAACGTCAGGCCCAGTCCGGAGGAGATCAAACTTGTGCAGGACTATCTAGACGCCGATGCGAAAAGGCGCTGCCTCTACATTGTGCAGCGACAATTGCTGGGCTGCATCCGCGTCTACGATCCGGCAGGCTGGTGCCACGATCAGGGGATCATGAGCGGTCTCGGGGCCAGATAGCGCTAAATGGCCCCTCCGGCACCACCGTCAAGTTCCCGCTCCCCGACACGGGCACGCCAAAATTCGCGTTTCCCGCCGACGCCTTGAAGTCTTCCCAGGACAATAAAGTGGCTCACTTGGCAAGACAAAAAACCGAGACTTTTTTAAGGCGCTCGGCTGGCATCGGCCTGGGCAGACAAGCCCTTCCTTGAGTCGGGACTGTCCGCTGAACTGATGCCAGAACAGAT
>ODAI012640674.1_pt1 | contig 22801 bp, 15 predicted proteins | sample 1539321 | NCBI WGS metagenome assembly ODAI01 (sample SAMN02144231, study PRJEB22623) | gut metagenome | biome: sheep rumen | host: Ovis aries | place: New Zealand | reverse complement strand
CTTTCGACTCTTTCACCCCCTCTTTTCCCGCTAAACTCGAAAAAAAGACGAAAAAAACACGAAAAAAGGACGAAAAAAACACGAAAAAAAAGACGAAAAAAACTCGAAAAAAACTCGAAAACGATTCGAGAGGCTACCGAGGTTATAACGTGCCTCAAAAATACCTCAATATGCATTTTTATGCAATTCCCCAACCAAAAATTTGGTCATGTCAAAAAAAACATTATCTTTGCAGCGTCAAATCGAACTGACTTAAACGGAGGACAACGATATGAAAACAAAAATGAGAAATTTGTTTAACATATTGCTTAGTGCCATACTTGGCTTTTTGGGATATGGTTGTGAGACCGCGATGAAATATGGCACTCCGACTGCGAGCTTGCTTCTTGAAGGGGAAGTGACCAACGAGGAAAAAGAATCTTTGCACAATATGCAGATTGTGCACCGTAACGGATGGAAAGACAATGAGGGAATCATGTGGAACGACGAAGCCGACACTATCTATACAAATGCTGAGGGAAAGTACAATAGGATATACAATGGCGTATTCGCATTGGAATATCACAAAGTGATTGTCAATGACACCACCGGAGTATATCAGTCTGACTCTGCCATCACTAATGCAACCTTTTCCGGTGGCGATGGCGATTGGTACGTAGGCAATGGAGAACTAAAAGTAAATTTTATATTGAAGAAAAAATGAGTCCGACTACCATAACCCATAACCCCCAAAAGTGCAGAAAATATCACATTCTGCACTTTTTTCTTGCATATATATAAAAAAAACACTACCTTTGCACCACAAAGTAATTCTAACCCTTTAAACCTTTAAAACGTTCAAAGCACTTATACCCCTTTAAACTATAACCTTTAACTTATATGATGTCTGTTCAAGAATATATTGCTGCGCACCGTACGCGCTTTATGGACGAGTGGGCAAGCCTTATACGTATCCCATCCGTGAGTTGCCAACCGGAACACAAGGCGGATATGTTGCGGTGTGCTGAGCAGTGGAAGAAGTTACTGCTGGCGTCAGGCTGTCAGAAAGCCGAGATTATGCCTTCCAAGGGCAATCCCTTTGTCTATGGAGAGTACCGCGTTGATCGACAAATGCCTAATGCACAATGCACAAACGATGTTCCTACCGTGTTGGTCTATGCACATTACGATGTCATGCCCGTCGAGCCTTTGGAGCAATGGAAGTCCGACCCTTGGGAACCTGAAGTGCGGGAAGGACGGCTTTATGCGCGCGGAGCTGATGACGATAAGGGACAAGCAATGATCCAGGCTAAGGCGTTCGAGTACTTGGTCAAGGAAGGGCTGATGAACTGTAATGTCAAGTTCATCTTCGAGGGCGAAGAAGAAATAGGAAGCCCTTCCTTAGAGGATTTTATCGAGGAGCATAAAGAACTGCTGCAGTGTGATATTATCTTAGTGAGTGATACGTCGATGATTGGCAAGCAGACACCTTCTATCACAACCGGTTTGCGTGGCTTGGCGTATTGGCAGATCGAGGTGGACGGACCCAATCGGGACTTGCACAGCGGCCACTTCGGAGGAGCAGTCAAAAACCCGATTAATGCCTTGTGCGAGATGTTGGCGCAGATAGTGGACAACCGAGGACGTATCACGATACCCGGCTTCTATGACGATGTCTTACCTATTGCTAAGGCAGAGCGTGATATGATAGCGCAGATACCCTTCTCCGAGCAGGAGTATAAGGCGGCAATTGATGTCGATGCACTCTTTGGGGAAGAGGGATATAGTACCTTGGAGCGGAACTCTTGCCGACCCTCATTTGATATATGCGGGATATGGGGAGGCTATACCGGGGAAGGCAGTAAGACGGTTCTACCGTCCAAAGCGTTCGCTAAGGTCAGCTGCCGCCTCGTAGCTAATCAGGACCACGAGAAGATAAGCCGCGCCTTTGCCGAATATATCCGGCAGTTAGCACCTGCGGGGGTACGAGTCAAAGTAACGCCTATGCACGGCGGACGGGGATATGTCTGCCCCATAGATATACCCGAGTATAAGGCTGCCGAGAAGGGATTTGAGATAGCTTTCGGTAAACGACCCTTAGCCGCGAGAAGAGGGGGCAGTATTCCTATTATCTCCGACTTTGAACGCGTCCTCGGCGTCAAGACTATCTTGATGGGATTCGGATTGGAGCAGAACGCTATTCATTCACCTAACGAGTCCATGGACCTCGAGGTCTGGGAGAAAGGCATTATTGCTGTCACGGAGTTCTATAAGTCAATTGCCGAAAAACAATAGTTTTTGTTTATGACCCCTAAAGAGGCACTTCGCACATATTTCGGTTATGATGCTTTCCGCCCTTTGCAGGAGGAGATTATCACTTCCGTCTTGGAGGGTAAGGATACCTTAGCGCTTCTGCCTACCGGTGGGGGGAAGAGTCTGTGCTTCCAGATCCCTGCTTTGGTGCAGCAGACTCTATGTCTCGTTATCACTCCTTTGATAGCTTTGATGAACGACCAGGTCGAACATCTGTTAGCTCGTGATATACGCGCAGCGGCTATCTATACGGGTATGAGTTACGAGAAGCAGCGTGTGGCGTTAGACAACTGTCAGTTTGGGCCTTATCGCTTCTTGTATATCAGTCCCGAGCGTCTGGAGAGTGCTGATTTCCGCAAGCGTCTGGCTCAGTTGCCGATAGGTCTGATTGCGGTGGACGAAGCGCATTGCGTGAGTCAGTGGGGGTACGATTTCCGTCCCAGTTACTTACGTATTGCCCAAGTGTGGGACAGCCTGCCTAAGGACAGACATATACCAGTCCTTGCCCTCACAGCAACGGCAACGCCAGAGGTGCAGCAAGATATAATGGATAAGTTATCCCCCGCTTCAGGAGGGCACGACTGGCAGGTGTTCAAACAGTCATTCCATCGGGATAATCTACGTTACGTAGTCCGGTCATGTCAAGATGCAGAGGATAAAAAACAGCAGATCCTGCGTATCATCAACGGAGTGCCCGGAACAGGAATAATCTATGTCCGCAACCGTAAGCGCAGCAAGGAGTTAAGCGAGTGGTTGCAGCAGCAGGGCGTCTCTGCCGATTGCTATCACGCAGGCTTAAGCAGTGCGGAGCGCGCCTTGCGGCAGAAGTATTGGTTGGAAAACAGAACGCGGGTACTTGTTTGTACCAACGCCTTCGGTATGGGTATCGACAAGGCGGATGTACGATTTGTCGTGCACCACGATTTGCCGGACAGCGTTGAGGCGTATTTCCAGGAAGCCGGACGGGCAGGACGGGACAAGGGCTTGGCGTATTGTGTACTGCTTTACGCTAAAGAGGATAAGGCAACCGTACTACGACGTGTGCCGACGAACTTCCCGCCTCAGACCTTTATAGACAGAGTCTATATGTCCTTGTCTAATCACTTTGAGGTAGGAGAGGGTAGTGGATTGGGACACACGTTTACCTTGCACATGTCCGACTTTATTGAGATATACCGCTTGCCGGTATTAGAGACCTATTCAGCACTCCATTTGCTCTCACAGGCGGGGTGGATACATTTTGAGGAGGAACAGGAGATGCAGGCAATGGTGCAGATACGGGTACAACGCAGGGATTTATATGACTACAATCTCAACGACGAGCAAGATGCTTTAATGCACGAACTGATGCGTCGTTATACAGGTATTTTCACCGACTTGCAGTATATATCCGATTTTGACCATAAAACCTTGGTCTCATTAGCTCAGCGAGGGATTATTACTTATATTCCTAAAACGTCTGCATGTTCGGTTACCTATACACGGGAGCGCGCAGCGGAGGTGTTTATACCCGTCTCTATATACGACGAAAGACGGGAGCAATATGCAACCCGTCTTCAGTCAATACTCGGTTACGCGGAGCAGGCGTCTGGTGAAGCCCCGGAGGACTTGCAGCGCAATGAGCAGTATCTGTTAGCTTATTTTGGAGAGGGCGGTACGCACACGACGTAGAGTCTCTTCTTTCCCTAATACATCGGTGATAGCCCATATATGCGGGCCGCGCGCTGCACCTACCAGACAAATCCGAAACGCGTTCATCACGATACCTACACCATATCCTTTTGCATTAATCCAAGGCATAACGACATTGTCTAACGCGTCAGCCGTCCAATCCTCTTGTTGCTCAAGCAGTTCAAGCAGTTCGGTCATGTGCTTGGGAGAGTCCTCTTTCCAGCGCTTTGCTAATGACTTCTCGTCGTATTCGGTAGGGGCGACAAAGAAGAAGTTGACTTGCTCCCATAGTTCAGGTACGAAATTGACACGGTCTTTGGTCAGCCCGATTACTTGGGCAACTATTCCTTTGTCGGCGGTGACACCGTGTTGTTGCAGCGTGGGCATAAATAGGTCTGCCAGTTCTTCGTTGGACTTCATCTGCAGGTACTGGTGGTTGAACCATTTACCTTTTTCGTAGTCGAACTTGGCTCCGGATTTAGAGACTCTGTCTAAGGAGAACTGTTGAATCAGTTCGTCCATAGTGTACAGCTCCTGGTCTCCTGTGTTGTGCCATCCTAAGAGGGCGAGGAAGTTGATAACCGCTTCAGGGAAGTAGCCGCTCTCGCGGTAGCCGGAAGATACGGTTCCGTCTTTCTCGTTGTGGAACTCAAGCGGGAAAACAGGGAATCCGAGCCGGTCTCCGTCACGCTTGCTCAGCTTGCCGTTACCATCGGGTTTGAGCAGCAGTGGGAGATGGGCGAACTCGGGCATCGTGTCTTGCCAACCGAAGGCACGATACAGCAGTACGTGCAACGGTGCGGATGGTAGCCACTCTTCGCCTCGGATAACATGACTGATTTCCATCAAGTGGTCATCCACGATATTTGCCAAGTGGTAAGTAGGCAGATCGTCTGCGGACTTATAGAGCACCTTGTCGTCCAGTATATTGCTGTTGATGACGACGTCTCCCCGGATAAGGTCGTGAACGGTGACGTCCTCGTCGGGTTCTACCTTAAAGCGCACTACGTATTTCTCGCCGTCGGCGATGCGTTGTTTGGCAGCGTCGAGCCCTAAGGTTAATGAGTTCTTCATCGTCATACGGGTACGGGCGTCGTATTGGAAGTTAGGTATCTCTTTGCGCTTAGCCTCTAATTCTTCGGGTGTGTCGAAGGCATAGTAAGCGTGTCCTGAGTCGAGCAGTTGCTCCACGTACCGGTGATAAATCTCCCGACGCTCGCTCTGACGGTACGGACCGTGAGAACCGACACTCTCTATTTGCTTTTGACTTTCGCCTTTCGACTTTCGACTCATCCTCAGTCCCTCATCTATTTCTATGCCCAGCCAGTCCAGTGCTTTTAATATATACTCCTCGGCTCCGGGCACGAATCGTGTGGAGTCGGTATCTTCGATACGCAAGAGCATATCTCCGCCGTGCTGTCGTGCAAAGAGGTAATTGTACAAGGCGGTTCTCACCCCGCCGATATGTAAAGCCCCTGTAGGAGATGGGGCAAATCGAACTCGTACTCGACGTTCCATATAGTTTTATAAATATTATAGTTTAAAGGGTTATGGGGTATAGTTTATAACCGCTGCAAAAGTACTGCTTTTTTGTGATATACACAAATAATAAGTGCAGAAAGTGTTATTTTCTGCACTTTTTCCGGTTAGGGGTACCGGTTATTGGCGAACGCCTACAGCATTGCTTTGATACTAACCTTCGCCCAGGCTCCAGGTTGCAGGATTCCTCCGTAGTCGTAGTACCGGCTATTGGTTATGTTGGTACATTCTGCAGCGACTCTTAGAAACTCATTTTGCCAGAAGAGGGCTCCGCCCAAGAGCCAGACTGGCTGGTAGTCTTGTACGTTACCATAGGCATCGTTGTATTGGCCTTCGCGTTTCTGGAAGCGTACGGTCCACGATGCACCTAAGCCTTTGTATATCCCGTGCTCGAGGTGTATCGTGAGTTTATGGCTGAGGTAATCGAGGTATCGTGAGCCGGTTTGTTTGAGGTCCAAGTCAAGGTACGTGTAGGCATAATCGACTGAGACTCGTCTGAGCCACTGATTGAGTTGGTAGGCGACAGAAGCCTCCAGTCCGGTGGCGTTGACTTGCTGTTGGTTTTCGGCATGATAGGGCCGTTTGGTATCTTCAGCGACATAAACCCAGTCGATGATGTTCTTCCCCCAACGGAAGTACCAGTCGGCGTTGGCGCTGATAGTACCGGCGTTGTTGTTTGTGCCCAATTGCCATTCTCCTTTATATCCGACGGACAAAAGCCATGCTTCTTCGGGCTTGAGGTTCCTGTTTCCGAGTTGGTTGCCGGCGTTATAGTATAGGTCGGTGAAGGTGGGCATTCTCAGTGACCGGTTGGCGTTAGCGTATAGGTTCCCGTTGTGTTTAAAGTGGTAGCCTATATTAGCGCCTCCGGCGAGGTGGTGCCCGAACTGGTTGTTATAGGTCCCGTTGATTCCGATGGATGCGGAGAGTGATTGGTAATAGAATGTTTGTTCTGCGTAGTAATTAAGGTGAAAACGGTTACCGCCTCTGACGAGGTCCAGTACGCGCACTTGGCTCAGCGGAAAGTCAGGAGTGGTCGGCACTTGTCCGTCAGGGTTGATGGTGTCTCCGAGGTTGGTGGAGTGCATGTTTTCGTTCCTGACACTTATTCCGAAGGAGGTTGTCCCTATTATTGAGGCGTAGTGTGCAGCGATAGCGGCAGAAGCAGTCTGTGCGAAGTGGAAATTACCGTATAGTCTTTGTCCTCTGTGCCACTCGTATCGGTCGTAGTTAGCGCGGTAGGCGGCTTGTGCTTCGAGTCGCCAAGGTCCCCAGCGGTGTTGGTATCGTGCGGAGGCGAAGGCAGTGCGTGTAGCGTCGAACTGGTCTTGGCTGCCGAAGCCGTATCCCATTCCTAAACCTGCGTTTTTCCATTGTGCTCCGGCTTGTACGTCAAGTCCTCTCCATTGCGTGTTGAAGTAGATATTCGCGAGTTGGAAGTCGGAGTTGTTGCAGGCTGTCTGTTCCTTGTCGTTTGGTTTGGGAGCGTAGTAGCCATCGGCTCGGCTGTATTCAGCGGAGATATTAAAGAGTGCTTCGTTTTTGCGTATTGTGGCGGCAATCTCGGGGTTGACGAGTCCGTTCATCCCCCCTGTTAACTTCACACTAACCGCTTTCGACTTGCGACTTTCGACTTGCGACTTTTGACTCTTGTCCTTGAGCGAAGCGGTCGCACTTGACTTTGTAACGATATTCACTGCTCCCGAGAAGGCACCGTGCAGGTTGGCGGATGTGCCTTGCAGCACTTCTACCCGTTCGATGAGTTCTGTCGATATCGGGATATTGAGTGCGTAGTGCCCTGTGTGGAAGTCTTGCAGTGGTATGCCGTTGATGAGTATAAGTACTTGGTCGAAGGTACCTCCTCTCATGCTGATGTCGGCTTGTGCTCCGTTGGCTCCTCGTGTTCTGACGTCTATGCCCGGCATATATTGCAGTATGTCCGCGACTGTCTGTACGGGAAGCGCCTGTATCTCGTCGTGCGAGACCTGAGTAATGAGCCGATAGGCTTCCGAATTGACTTCAGCTTTATTAGAAACGACCAGCACCTCCTGAAGACTAAGTTGCCGGTTGTTGGCAGAAGTGGAGTCGAGGGGAACTCCCTCGTCGGCTTCTATAGCGGAGATACCTGACAGGAGTAGTATCGCGGTCACGGCGATACTTTTCCCTTGTTTGAGCATCTCGAGGTCTGTCATATAGCCTGCGATATGTCCGATAGTCACTTCTTGGTGCAGTGATCGGAATGCGGCATAAGCCTTGTGGCAGAACCTCCTGAAGCGTAATCCACGTTTAGTTAGAAATTGTTTGTACATAAAACATACTTTCGGCAGTCAGTTATTGCGCCAAAAGCGCTGCAAAAGTACTGCTTTTTTTGCATGTACGCAAATAAAAAGCGTAGAAATGAGAATATTCTGTTTAGTTCTCCCACCGGTTGTCATAAAGCAGCTCGTAGATAGTCCGATGACAGCTTACTTGACTATCGTTTGACCGTCGTTTGACTTTTGTCCCACCTTCGTTCGACCTTCGAGTGACCTTCGGGCGACCTTCGGGCGACCTTCGAGGAGAGAGGGAAAAAAAAAGCACAATCTACGGGGAGGAAATGAAACAAAATTGAAATGAACCCAAATGAATCCAAATGAATCCAAATGAACCCAAATGAATCCAAATAAATCCAAATGAACCCAAATGAATCCAATGAACCCAAATGAATCCAATGAACCCAAGTGAATCCAAATGAACCCAAATGAACCCAAATGAATCCAATGAACCCAAATGAATCCAAATGAATCCAAGTGAATCCAAATGAATCCAAATGAATCCAAATGAATCCAAATGAACCCAAATAAACCCAAATGAATCCAAATGAACCCAAAAAGTTTTGTGTGCAACTTTTGGGTTCATTATATAAATGCGGGTCACTTTTGTTTATCTGATAGATGCCACATCCTGCGTGATTTGGGCTTTGAGTTGCTCAAGTGAACCGAAATGCCTTTCCTCCCGAATGCGCTTAGTCAGGCTGACCGTCATCGTTTGGTCGTAGAAATTATCTCCGTGGTAGTCCGGCAGGTAAGCCTCTATCGTTGTGTGGTCATTACCGACCGTAGGGTTGGAACCGATATTGATGAGGGCGGGGTAGGTAGAATGACCGCTGCGTTCAAAGTCAAAAGTAGAAAGACCGTTATAGACACCGGGAGGTGGTAGAAGTTTGTCGTGCGGTGGCAGAATATTTGCGGTCGGAAAGCCGATAGTGCGTCCAATAGCGTTGCCGTGTACGACAGTGCCGGTCAAGGTATAGGGATGGCCTAAAATCTCATTTGCCCGCTCAATATCCCCTGCTGTGATAGCTTCCCGAGCAGCAGAGGAGGAGAAAGTCGGGTGTTCGGTGTACGGTGTACAGTGCCGGATGTTGAGGTGCAGGGTGTTGAGCCACGGGGCGTTGATGATTTGCTCGTACGTGAGCAAATCCGAGCCGAAACGATGGTCATACCCCATCAGCAGGAAAGTGACATGATATAGCTCCTGTAGTAGTGTAAGAAATTCCTGTGCGGTGAGTTGGTGTATATCGTCCAAGTCAAACCGTAGTATATGTGTTATACCTAAGCTGTTCAGCAGTTTGTTCTGCTCCTCGTCCGTTGTGATTCGGCTTAGGTTCGAGGGGTGTATAACAACGACAGCGGGTTCGAGTCCGCGCGCAGCAGCCTCGTCACATAAAGTACGAATAAGGAACCGGTGTCCTCTATGTACGCCGTCAAAGACTCCAATCGTAGCAGCCAGCATCAGGTTTGTCGATATTGCGTTTATGCCCTAATCGGTCCGTAGGATAAGCTTGAGCAGCTTGCGTCTGCCCGATTCCTCGTGCAGGTGAATGCTCCGCCAAACGGAAGTCATAGTAGATATATTGTTGGTACTTATAATATGTATTCACGAAAAGTGCAGAGTCCTCCTTTTGCCAATAGATATTGTGTGTTGCCTTAGGTATATTCAGCGAGTCGGCTTTGAGATAACAACCCGTAACGGTATCGGTATAATATTGCTCGAAAGGCGTTGCAACAAGTAAGTTATTTCCCCTGACTCCGCTGACGATACAGTTGTGGAAGGACGCGTGCGTGGGCTGTGCCTCTTTAGAGAGATTATTGATATAGACAGCTGCTACGTCCTGTCTGGATGTGGACTGGATACGTACATCCGTGGAGTTGAAGTATGAGGCGATTGTTGAATGAACGAACCTGTGTGTTCCGCCCTCCAGATAGACGCAGTATGAAGCTGCGTTACTCAATTCGGTATTAGCTACCGTTGCGTTGGTATTATACAGGACAAGCCCATATACGGCGTGGTTATGGATACGTGAGTTGAGCAGGGAGAGTGCGGGTAGCGATGTCTCCTTTTCACTATAGACATAAAGCCCGACATTAGCCGAGAGAATATCCACGTACTCGAGCCGGTACGACTTCGTCCCTGTACCTTTCAGGTCAAAGAGATAAACTCCGGACCACATCCCAGCCACAAAAGCATAGGGGACATTGTCAAAGAGATCATCAACCCGGTCGCCCTTGAGAACGATAGGCTTGTCTAAGGAACCAACGGCGTCCACTCCTCCGTACGCTATTAGCGCCGCCTTGTCATGAAAGAAAAGACGAGCCCCTGCTTTGAGCGTTAACTTACCCTGTACCGCTACGGTGTCGTAGATGAGATAGGGCTTGTCGTCGTTGAAAGTGCAGTTGTTCCTGAGGGTATAGCGCTCCGCCGATTTAATGAGGTGTACGTCCTGACCGATTGCTTCCAAGTGTACGGACTGTGTCTTGTCGTTGAAGGCAAAATGCAGATTGTCCTCAATAAGGACGGGATTATTAACCTTGAGCGGGTCGATATGCGCCTTGATAAAGACAAAGAGACTATCCCCCCCATTGAGCTGTATATCCGTCAGACGGGACAGGTCGTTCTCACCATCTACATTGACCATAAAAGCGGAACTGTTATCCGTCCAAATGCGTTGTATCAATAAGGCGTTGCGATTGCGGTTATACACCATGAGCCGGATGGTAGAAGTGCCGACGCTTGTGAAAACGGTATCGAAAGCAACAGTGTCCCTGGAGAACGTAAGATTCAACGACGGGTCACTGCTGAATTGCTCCTCCCTACACGAGACAAGCGCAATAACGGCTGATAATATGATAAGTAGCCGACGCATTATTCAAAGTTAAAGGTGATACATAGCATTCGCGACGTGAGTTTGGATAATGCCGTAGAGTAGAACCTGTTATCGGGTGTGAGGTAGATATTCTGGTCAGCCGGCGTAAAGACGTTGGCAAAACCTATCTTATAGGAAATCTGCGGGCAGAACTTGAACCACCTGAAGTAGATATCACAGCCGACACCTAACTCTACGAAATAATCCGGTCCTTTGAGCATCACAGGCTGCTCAGCATCACGATAGACATTATACTCAAATCCTCCTCCCGCAATAACGTAAGGACGGTAGTTTTTCTCACGCGCTGCAGAGAACTTGAGATATAGCGGGATAGTAATCGGGATACTTAGAATATCTATCTTGTTGCGGAATTGCCCTGATTTACTCCTAACGGGTGCCCCCGACTCGGTGACATACGAGAGCGTGCGCTGGGAGAACGACAAGCCCGGACAAAACCGCAGGTTCAGGTAACGGCACAGCCGCAGGTCGGAAATGAAACCGACCGAGAACCCCGGCATCAGACTGCTCACACGGGCATGATACACCTCACCCTCAATAGGCACCTCCGAGTCCGTAACACCGAACGTCATCAGATTAAGACCTAAAGAGAAACCAAAATGGACAAGCTTATCGTCCACGTAAGGATTATTCTGCGCCGTGGCGTTAAGAGCCAGCAACGCGGTAAATAGTATGGTGAGCAGTCGTTTAGTCATATTAATCGTCCATTCCTCCGCTTCCTTCTTCGTAAGAAGATGACATATCCATATTATCCATATTGCCCTCCGGTCCTTTCTTCTTGCCCGTATTCGTACCGAAATTATAGGTAAGTGTAAGACTGACGGTCCGCGAGTGCCATCTGTTCTCCGAGTTTTGCCAGAATCCGTCACCCCACGTGGTATTGCGGCGTGCCCGTGAGTCCAGTATATCGCGTACGTTAAAGGCTAAGATAAGCCGTCTGTCCAGGAAGGACTTGCGTAAGCCTATGTCAATAGAGTAGCTGTGCGTCGTAGAACCTTGCGCAACAACCCGAGGACTGCGGTAACGGGCAGACAGTTGTCCGGAGAAGGTCTTGGTAAACATAAACTGCGCATTAATACGGGCAGACCAAGCCAAAATACTCTGGGCAGGCAAAGTGACATCAATCTTCTCGTCGTTGACGTACGAGTGATAGTCCGCTGCAGTAATCGTGTTCCAGTAAAAGTTGACCGAAGTGGTAAGCTGCAAGATATCCTTAAAGAGACGGTTCTTGGCTACCACCTCAACACCTAAGTCCTGCCGCTTGGCAACATTGATATAGGTGTTCTTCATTACGTCCCCGTCCATGTACTTGACGTTCTGAATAATACCATCCCGATACCTCCAGAACACACCTGCCGATAGGGTATGACGTTCCCACGTCTTGAGGTAATTGAGTTCCAGTGAGGACGAATAGGACGGCAGCAGGTCCGGATTACCGTAGGATATGTTTGTCGAGTCGGAGAAGTCTATCCTCGGATTGATTTGATGCCCCCTCGGACGGTCAATACGGCGAGTGTAGTTGAGCTGCAGTTCGTGCCCCTTGCCGAAGTTATATGAGATATAGGCTGAGGGGAAAAGTTGGAAATAAGCTGTGTCGCGTTTGTTGTCCTTTTGGGTATAGGCGTCCTGCTCGGCTCCTGTGTTATCCTTGTAGGTTGATGAGAGGTGCCGCTTAAAATACTCGCCGCGTAATCCCACTTGAATAGAAAGACGGTCCCAGAAACGATTTCCGTAGGTGATATACAAGGCGTAGTTCTGCTCAAATCCCCCGAAGGAGGTGTAATACTTATACAACTCCTGCTCTTTATTATGCCCGTTATACGCCTTGGCAAGCGACTCGCTCCAGTTGAGTGTAGCCTTAAATCCCGCTTCGAGTCGTGACTTGGCGTCCGGTTTCCATTCGTAGTCTAAGGCGAGGTCTGCAGTCTGATTGGTGTTCAGATTTGATTGCTCCTCGCGGGTGGTATCCTTGCCTGCTTCAATCTGGGTATAGAAGCGGTCTTGATTCCATGTGAAGTTGCGGTACTGCCCGGTGAAGATGATCTGATGCCCGCGTAACTTGAACGTATAGTCCAACTGTGCCTGTCCTCCCGGATGCCAGTTGGTGGACTCCTGAAGGCGGTTATAGTACCGCAGCGTGTCAAAGGCAGGGTAGGCGGAGAGCAGATACGTGCTGTTGTTCACTCCGCGTCCTTTGAGCGCTTTGGGGTCTGAGGCCATAGCAAATCCCGAAACACCTAATGTGGAGTGCTCTGCAAGACGGAAATTCAGACCCGCACGGAAGAACATTCCGTGGCCCCTGTTATCGTTCTGACCTGTTCTGCTGAGACGTGAAATCTTATCGGCATCCGCAATCTTAAGGGTGTCCTCGACACCGGTGCCGTTGAGATTGATACGGTCGCTGTTAGAACCGCCGTTAGATGTGTGGAAACGATAGCCGGCGTTGAAATAACCATCTACCGGTCCGGCGTTGAAGTTGATATTAAAGCCCGCATTAGCTCCGGGCGGTACGGTCCAGGGTTCTGCCAAGCCGTACTCGATACCAGCATTGACGGAGCCGTAGTATCCGGCTTTGCGGTCGTCTTTCATGACGAGATTGATAATACCGGCTGTACCTTCGGGCGAGTACTTGGCGGACGGATTGGTAATAAGCTCAATCTGCTTAATGCTCTCTGCCGGCATCTGCCGCAGTATATCCGCGCGGTTGTCACTCGTGAGTCCGGCAGGCTTGCCGTTAATCCAGACCTCCACTTCATCAGAGTTGCGAAGGGAGATATTGCCTTCCTGGTCCACATCAACAGACGGGATATTCTCTAATACCTCTGACACACTGGCTCCTGCCGAGGTAATATCATTACCAACCGTGAATATCTTCTTGTCCAACTCAAAGCGCATCGTCGAACCTTGCCCGACAACCTCTACTTCCTCCAAGTTCTGCGTGTCCTCTTTAAGGAAGAGACGCCCTAAGTCCACGTTTTTGTTGTTGACTTCAACCGTTTTAGTCAATGGCGAATAGCCCATGAAACTAATCGTGATAACGTACTTGCCGTTTTTGATGTTAGTGAGCGCAAAAACGCCCTCTTGGTCTGTGACAGTGCCGGTAAGCGGAGTCGTATCACCCTGTTTGGCAATACCTACATTGACAAAATCCAGCGCTTGGCGCGTGGAGGCGTCGAGAATCTTACCCGTTATATCAGCGGCAGTCAGCGTGCCGCTAACGGTCAAGATGAACAATATAATCCACAGCTTCTTTGTAACCATTAATACCATGCCCTATTATCGTCAGGGCGCAGACGTCCGTTAAAAGTTCAGGTTGTCTAAATACCTCGCGCGAGCGTATATCACTGATGTGTACGTCCACGACAGGTATATTTTGCTGCATCACATATTCGACGGCGTCTCTGAGTGCAACACTTGTGTGTGCGTATCCGCCGGCGTTAATGACGATGCCGGACAAATCCGTCTCGGTAGCCGCTTCCTGCAGGCGGTCAATAAGCACACCTTCGTGGTTCGATTGTAGATATTCAAAATGCGTGCCAAACCATTGGCGCTGGATATCCAAAAGGACTTGCTCCATCGACATAGTACCGTAAACTTTGGGATCACGTTTCCCTAATAAGTTCAGGTTAGGCCCGTTGATAATCAGTATCTTCACGTTTTATCTCTCTCCGTTTACAGCGAGTAAGAACTCGTCGTTATCGTCAGTCCGCTCCATATATGACTTGAGTTTCTCCATCGCCTCAACGCCGTTCATCTCGGACAACTGTTTGCGTATCTGCCACATTCTCGTAAGCACGGCCGGCGGCAGGAGCAGGTCATCACGACGCGTGCTTGAAGCAGGGATATCCACAGCCGGGAAGATTCGTTTGTTGCTGAGTTTGCGGTCAAGTTGCAACTCCATATTACCGGTACCTTTGAACTCCTCGAAGATAAGGTCGTCCATCTTAGAGCCCGTCTCTGTGAGCGCGGTTGCGATAATAGTTAAACTACCACCGTTCTCAATATTACGAGCAGCACCGAAGAAACGTTTGGGTTTATGTAGTGCCTGAGCCTCGACACCTCCTGACAGCACCTTTCCGCTGGCAGGAGCCACTGTGTTATACGCACGTGCCAAACGTGTGATGGAGTCAAGCAGAATCACTACATCATGGCCGCACTCGACTAGACGTTTTGCCTTCTCATGCACAATATTCGCCACTTTAACGTGGTTCTCAGCCGGTTCGTCAAACGTAGAAGCAATCACCTCGGCATTTACACTGCGCGCCATATCCGTCACTTCTTCAGGACGCTCGTCTATAAGGAGCACAATCATATAAACCTCGGGATGATTAGCTGCAATAGCATTAGCTATCTCTTTGAGCAGCACGGTCTTACCTGTTTTAGGCTGCGCTACAATCAGTCCGCGTTGACCTTTACCGATAGGAGCAAAGAGGTCTATAATACGTACGCTTAGCGGGTCGGAACGATCGCCCTTACAGAGCGTGAATTTCTCATCGGGGAAGAGCGGGGTAAGGTTCTCAAAAGCAATACGTTTCTTTACTTGTTCAGGATCAAGACCGTTTACCCGGATTACTTTATCCATCGGGAAATACTTCTCGCTATCCCTATTGGTACGGAGCGTGCACTCCACCGTATCGCCGGGTTTGAGACCGTATTGGCGGATTTGCTGTTGGCTCACATACACATCGTCTGGCGACGGGATATAGTTATAATCGGCAGAGCGGAGAAAACCGTATCCGTCAGGAGCGCACTCCAGTGTCCCCATTGCAATGACGTGCTCTCCAAGAGAGAACGTGGTGGGTTGTTCCTGTTGCTCCGTCTGTGCAGGCTCTGCCGTTTGTTCGTCTGTAGAAACTGCAGGCTGCTCTGCTGTCGGTTGTTCAGCGGCAGGTCCTTGTGCCTGTTGTTCATTCTGTGGCTGTTGTGCCTGTGGTTGCTCTGCATTAGATTCCTGTGCCTGCTCCTGTGCCGGTTCTGCCTGTTTCTTACGACGACCGCGTTTCTTTGGTGCGGGAGCGGGAGCCGGTTCTGCAGATGCAGCAGGCTCTTGTACTTTCTCCGCTAATTTGGCTTCTACCGTCTCATTAAGAGGCTTGCGTGCTTCCATTGCCTGTACAGTGCGATTGGCGTGATGGTTGTTCTCCTTCATTTTCTCCTGCATCTGCTGGAGTTGTTCCTTCTCACTGCCGACAGTACCAAGGGTAGTAGCACTTCTCATATTGGCAGTACTGACATGTTCGGCTGCTTTTTTCACTCTGACGCGCTGGCGCGTGCTTTTGGCTTCACGCTGCGCCACTTTGGCTTCTACGTCCGCTGCACGTTGGTCCCCCTGGGCGTCTAAAATAGCATATGCTATCTGTTTCTCTTTGTAACTCTTACGCACAGTAATACCTAAACTCTTTGCGATAGTTGTCAATTCTTCGAGCGACATCCGCTCTAACTTTTGCATTGTATATTGCATAATGTAAACTAATATTTTGCGTATAATTGTCAGGGAACGGATTAGATGAAATCTCAAATCCGCGACAAAAGTAGTACTTTTTTTTGGAATGTGCAAATAAAAACCGAACTTTTTTGCTTATATGATAAAAAAGTTGTACTTTTGCAGCCTAAAAAGAGTGTTATGACAGATAAAACAAGAAACATTATACGAAAAACAGTGCTTTTCGGGCTATTATTACTGCCCATTGTTTGTGCGCTTTATATGGCTATCGACTTGGAGTATTCGTTACTCAAAAAGATAGCTTATTTAGGGGTAGTGGTGGTACTGTTGGCTTTGCCGGCTTTGTTCCTTAAAGCGCGCACGTACTTTATTATAGAAGGAGTATTTAACTTCCTTTTCTTTCCGATAGATATTGCCAGTTTGTATCTCAACGGACAATCTACCTCCACGGCTTTTTTGATGAATATTTTCCATACCGATTGGCATGAGGCGGTGGAACTGGTGCTGTCCGTGTGGCCTTTTGCTTTGTGCGTGGTAGGCCTGTGGGTGTTATATTTTGTATTGGCTTGTCGGGTAGAGAACCGGTATTTGGTTAAGCCTCTGGTGCGTAAAATAACCCTCGTTGCCGTACCTGTGCTATGCGCAGTTGGTCTGTTGACGATGTCGCTGTTCTTAATGCGTCTGCATAGTGAGCGCACTTTTAAAAGCACCCTTGACGATGCTACAGGATTAGTGCTGATGAAATTCTATAAGATATATCCTTATAACTTATATTTGGAGACTGCCGATATTATTCGCGATGCGCGCAATCAACGGCAGTTACAGAAACAGGTGGCGTCGTTTCGTTTCGGAATAACTCCGGCGCAGCACAATGATGAGGCTGTCTATATCTTTGTTATAGGCGAAGCGGCGCGTTATGACCATTTATCTATTAACGGATACGGACGTGAAACCACTCCGCTTTTGGCGCAGTACACCAATCTCATCAGTTTCGATAGCGCTTTCTCGCAAGCTAACCTGACTGGCTATTCCGTGCCGCTGATTCTTACGCGTGCTACCGCCGATAATTCGGAACTGGCATATAGGGAGAAGTCGCTACCAGAAGCTTTTCAGGAAGCCGGATATAAAACAGGATTCATATCTAAACAGATTCCTTCCCGATTGACAGAGCGTATCATGAATGCTTGTGATGCATCCTATCTCTACTACAAAGGTATTGACGTGGAGGGGAACTACGACATCGATATGGTGAGTAAACTTAAGGAGTATATCGCTGATTCGTTGCAATGTGTTATTCTCCATTCGTTAGGTTGCCATTTCCGTTATGAGTTGCGCTATCCGGCTGAGTTCAGTCGGTTTCAGCCCACGTTCGGTAAAGCGTTCAGCTATTCGCTTATCTCGGAGGAGAACAAAGAGCAGTTAGTCAATGCATATGATAATGCAATCTTATATACCGATTATTTCTTGAGTGAACTGATTCATTATTTGGATAGTCTTAATCGTCCTGCTGTGATGCTCTATATGGCTGATCATGGTGAAAGTTTTTGGGATGACGAACGCAAATTGTCGTTGCACGGCTCATATCAAGTGTCCGAATACGAATACCATGTACCTTTGCTTGTCTGGTATTCTGATGAATATGCCGCCGCGCATCCTGATAAGACGCAAGTGATGCGCTCGAACAGATTCACTCCCGTGACTTCTGATGTGGTGTTCTATTCGCTATTGGATATGGCTGATATTGAGGAGGTCGTTGATAGTACACGCAGTATATGCTCACCGGCGTTAATGGTGTACGATAGTGTTTATGTGTTAACAGGTTCCGGTGATAAGGAGCTTATACAACTTCGTTAGTATGAAACAGTCCATTCGATATCTTCTTTGGGTGCTTTTCGCTACGCTGTGGACCACGGTCTGCTTTATCCTTCCTGACTTTACAGGTAGTCCCATGGACGGCTTCTATGGCACGCTTCATATCACGGCATATATCGCTGTGTGTGGATTTGGTACTTTTCTCATTCTCTATATAATAGGGTGTAGCAGATATCTTAGTGCAGTCATTTTGCCTGTTTGGTCGCTTGTCGGTGCTGTGCTTTCTTTTTACCGCATCGGCTATCATGCTACACTGACACCGGTACTCTTGGATGTTGTACTGCATACCAATACGGAAGAGGCTTTAGGTGTCTTGTCGTGGCAGTTGATGGTGTGGGTGGTATTTAACTTGTTTGTCGCGGGGCTGTTGATATGGTTCAGATGGCGTACTATACGTCTCCCATACGCGTGGGTACATGGATTAGTGCTCTTGGCACTTTGGGCGTCCGTCTTCTTTGGATTTAGACGCGTGCACAATAGTCTTTGTCAGCGCTATCCGTATAATGTGCCTTATACGATCCATGAATATACTGTACTGCAACATAGTATGGACGCTCCGCGTGAAATGCCCAATTACACTGTAATAGAGCAACCTGATTCGTTGACCATTGTGCTTGTCTTGGGTGAAGCCGTACGTGCTGACCATCTGCAACTTAACGGGTATGAACGGGAAACAACACCGCGTCTCAACGTGCGAACAAATCTCGTCTCGTTACCTCATATCTATACCGATAAGACACACACCAGCGTTTCGCTTCCTGATATCCTGACGCGCGGAGATAGCTTGCATGCTGAGAGGGTCTATACCGAGACGTCTTTTATTTCTGTCCTTAATGAGGCACAATACCACACCGCCTGGATATCCAACCAGGATATGGGCCCTATGTTTGCCCATTTCGTGGCGGAGAGTGATACGGCGATGTTCGCTAATGCCGACAAATCCGTATTTGTCTTCTCACAGTGGTTGGATGAAGAACTGTTGCCGTTGATGGAAAACGCTTTCGTTACGCGTCCGAAGCGCGTTTGCTATGTCCTGCATACTATCGGAAGCCATTGGTATTATGATAATCATGTTCCGACCGATAAGTACTTTTTCCGTCCCACGACCACTAACCGCGTGGTGACGGCTAATACGGTGGAGCAGGTGGTCAATTCATATGACAACACAATACGTTATATGGATGCCTTTGTCGATTCCATTATTGCTTCGCTGGTTGATGAGAAAGCACTCCTTATCTATCAATCCGACCACGGAGAAGCTTTAGGGGAGAATGGGATGTTCCTGCACGCTAACGGCGCTGAGGTGGCTATGAATCCGGCGTGCATGATTTGGTATTCCGACCGGTTTAAGGAAGCTTATCCCGATAAAATAAAAGCGCTCATCTCTAATAAAGACAAGCGCTATCGAACGGATTACGTATTCTATTCAATTCTTTATGCAGCTGGAATAGAGGCGGAAGGAGATTGTCCTCAAATGAACATCTTCCGTGAGTAATTGGTCACTTCGCTAATGCGGCTGCAGTCTTTGCTGCAAGGCGGGCGTTATTCAGAACAAGCTGGATATTGGATGCCAGACTGTCTCCACCTGTCAACTCTTTTACTTTGGCCAATAAGAACGGTGTCGTCTCTTTGCCGTGAATACCCTGTCGCTTTGACTCTTCAATAGCCTGGTCTATGGCTTTATTGATGACATCTGCAGGCATGGAGTATTGCTCGGGAATAGGATTGGTAACAAGCATTCCGCCTTTGAGACCCATATCTATTTTAGCTTGGAAAGCAGCGGCTAACTCCTCAGGGGTATCCAGACGATAGTCCACTTTGAAACCGCTGTGGCGGGTGTAAAAGGCTGGTAACTCTTCCGTGCCATAACCGATGACGGGCACACCTTTTGTTTCGAGGTATTCGAGAGTCAATCCTAAGTCTAAGATGGATTTAGCCCCTGCGCAGATGACCATAACGGGCGTCTGTGCTAATTCCTCAAGGTCGGCGGATATATCCATAGTCGTCTCTGCTCCGCGATGTACACCGCCTATACCGCCGGTAGCGAAGATTTTGATGCCGGCCATGGCAGCGATAATCATTGTTGTAGTGACGGTAGTAGCTCCGTCTTGTCCCCGAGCGATAAGAACGGGCATGTCGCGCCGTGAGGCTTTTGTTACCTCATGTCCTTTCTTTCCTAAATATTCGATTTCTTCCGGCGTGCAACCGGCTTTGAGTTTGCCACCGATGATGGCGACAGTAGCGGGGACAGCTCCGTTCTCGCGTATGGTTTGTTCTACTTTGAGTGCAGTTTCGACATTTTGCGGATAAGGCATTCCGTGAGAGATAATAGTTGATTCGAGTGCAACGACGGGTTTGCCTTCTTTGAGCGCCTGTTCAACTTCAGGCGATAGTGATAGGTATTTGTTCATTATCAGTAGTTGTAATTATTTTCGTAGGGTTGTAAAGTGTTCCTAATTCTTCTTTCAGGTTCGGGTTGACGACGGAAGGCACTTCGATGGTAGCGCGCGATGCCTGTAGCCCGTATTTGGCAGTGATGGGGAAGTCCACGCCTTGCAGGAAAGCGTACGCCACTCCGGAAAGGAAAGCGTCCCCTGCGCCGTTGGTGTCAACCACTTGTTTCGGCGGAATAGGCGGGTAGGAGACCTGCGCGGGCTGCACGAGTTCCAATTGGAAAGGTGTGCCGGAACAGAATACACCTTCTGCACCTAATGTGATGTAAATATTGCTTACACCTAACTCATGAATTTGTTTGCATAGAGACGGAAAGTCTTTGCCGGCTTCCTCTCCTAATATATATTGTGCTTCAATTCGGTTCAGCTTGAGTGTATGAAGGTGTGGATTATGGGCTTGCTTGAGTGCCTCCGTTATGCGCGAAGCTTTCTTGCGGGAGACCGTATCCGCCATCATAGGAGCGGTACAGTTCTCCAGTAACCACACCATGGTAGCAACGGGCAGATTGGCATCAAAAAGCACTAACTGGGAGTTGTTGATATCTTCTTTTCGGGCGTCAAGAAACTCGGGTGTCAGATATTGTTCGATTATCTCTACATCAGCAGCTCCGGCCTGCATCTGACCAAGTGTGTTGTTGATGCATAGAAACATCGAACTGCGGGAGCCTTTAGGTGTATGACTGAGGTGCAAGCCAAATCCTAATCGCTTGCACTCTTTACGCGCTACCTCCCCAAAATAGTCATCGCCGAATAGGCTGATGAATTGAATACTCTCGCCTAACAGAACAAGGTTATGAGCATAGTTCTTTCCCACGCCTCCAATACCCATCGTGATATGCGATGGGTTGGAGTCGTGAGCGACAAACGCCGACGAAGTGGCGGCGATGATATCGATATTGGTTGCGCCGATAACCGTAACCATATGCGATCGTTTAGAGCAGGTGATATGTTACGGTCAGACCAGCCATAACGATGCTGACCATGGACATAAGCTTGATTAGGATGTTCAGAGACGGACCCGATGTATCCTTGAACGGATCACCGACTGTATCACCGACTACGGTAGCTTTGTGGCAGTCTGAACCTTTGCCACCGAAGTGACCTTCTTCTACATACTTCTTCGCATTGTCCCAAGCACCGCCGGCATTAGCCATGAATACTGCCAGTACGAAACCGGTAGCCAGACCGCCGATAAGCAGACCGAGCACGCCGGCTACACCTAAAATAAGACCGGTCAAAATAGGAACTACGATTGCTAAAATAGACGGAAGAAGCATCTCCTGTTGTGCGCCTTTGGTTGATATCTCTACGCAACGGGCATAGTCTGGATCAGCCTTGCCCTCAAGAATGCCCTTGATTGTCTTGAACTGACGACGTACTTCTTCTACCATCTTCTGGGCTGCACGGCCTACGGCGTTCATCGTCAGACCGCAGAACAGGAAGGCCATCATCGAACCGATAAAGATTCCTACCAGAACAATCGGGTTCATCAGATTTACGTTATAGGCGTCCATGAAGTCCACAAGACTTGCTTTGGCTGCTTCCACTCCGTTTGGCAATGCTTCGCCGGTGCGGATAAGAGCAATCTTAATCTCCTCTACATAGGATGCAAGAAGGGCGAGAGCCGTCAGGGCTGCAGAACCGATTGCGAAACCTTTACCGGTGGCTGCGGTCGTATTACCCAGAGCGTCAAGAGCGTCTGTACGTTGACGGACTTCGGCTGGCAGACCGGACATCTCGGCATTACCACCTGCGTTATCTGCAATAGGTCCGTAAGCGTCAGTCGCAAGAGTGATACCAAGCGTCGAAAGCATACCTACGGCGGCTATTCCGATACCGTATAGACCCATAGACAAGTTAGAAGCACTGAACTCAACTTGGAAGCCGTTCGCGCACAAATAAGCAAGAACGATGGCTACACCTACCGTGATTACAGGAATAGCCGTGGACAGCATGCCTAATCCTAAACCGCTGATAATAACGGTTGCAGGACCGGTCTGCGAACTCTCAGACACTTTCTGAGTCGGTTTATACGATTGAGAGGTGTAGTACTCGGTTGATTTACCGATAATCACACCTGCAAGAAGACCTACTACAACTGACAGCGATACCTGCCACCATTGGTTGGTCTCTGTTCCAAACAACCATGCAAAAATGGCGAATGTAACACCTGCAATCAGGAAGGCGGCGGTGTTAGTTCCGATAGATAGGGCACGAAGCAGTTCTTTCATTCCCGCACCTTCTTTCGTCTTTAGCATATAGCTGCCGTTGATAGAGAGAAGGACGCCGCACGATGCACTCAGCGAGGGAGCAGGAACGCTTTTGGTT
>ODAI010793751.1_pt1 | contig 22802 bp, 13 predicted proteins | sample 1539321 | NCBI WGS metagenome assembly ODAI01 (sample SAMN02144231, study PRJEB22623) | gut metagenome | biome: sheep rumen | host: Ovis aries | place: New Zealand | reverse complement strand
CCCAAAAGCTGAAAAAACAAACATTTAGTCCCTTTTCTGCAACTGTTATGTGTTTGCGTTCCAACTACTATGAGTTTGGAACGCAACTACATAGTAGTTGGCTTGCAAACTCATAGTAGTTGGAAGGTCGGTGTTCGACTTTCGCCTAAAAGTGTAGTACTTTATGCGACCTCTGTCGTGTAAGTCGCTATAAATTAGCGTTTTACAGAGTTGGTGTCGTATGTATAATTTTATTTTTTATTTCCCTTGTAGGGGCACCACAGCGCAGGATAGCGCTCAAAAACGTGTCATTCTACACTCATGCTTAAACGAAATCAGACTTTTTTTGTGAAACCTTTGGTCGTTCCTTTTTATTATGTTATCTTTGTAGACGAATGTAGTTGTTGCGTGAAAAGCACAGGGCTATGAAAAAGAAAACCTATTATTTTATTTATATTATTAACCAAACCAATTTTTTAATTATGAAGAAAAAAGTCTCATTGATTGTAATGGCGTTTATGGCTATCTCATTAGTCGTAAAGGCGGCATTGAGCTTCACGGAAACGTCCGAAGTGTATGCCGTGCCAGAAGCCTTCACACCAACTGACGGTCAGGTGGTGCAGGCTACCCCCAGCGTGAAGCTGACCTACGGCGTTGACGGCCAGTGGAAAGAATCTGTAAGTAATGGCTTTGATGGCACGCTGAAGTACTCCGTTGTAGGTAATAACAATCCTAAAGACGGTGAGCTGGCGGGCGATCCGCCAACGAACTCAGGTAATGGCTATACGGAGGCCAAACCCGAAAGGATGCCGAAGTCCGGTACCTATTACATCTTTACTCCGTCGAAGGCGGGTACGATTACTGCCGGCGTTAAGCTTGGTGCAAACAAGTCTATCTATGTCGTGGATGCAGCTGACGGCACCTGCCTGAGCAGCACGATAAAGGTTACCGACTTGGAAGGAAACGAACAGACTCTCCGTGCAGGCGACAAAGCCAACAACATCAACGAGTATTCTTTGGAAGCAGAGTTGAAGACCGCTTATGTCGAGTTCCCTGTTGAGGCAGGCAAGTCTTACTACTTGTTCTGCTCTGGTTCCAAGATGGCCTTCTGGGGTTTCTACTTCACTCCGATGTCTTCATCCTGGAATCCGTCTGCAGGCGAGACGCTCAGTGCCGGCACGGTGCTCATGGATGACGACGGGATGAAGGCCACGATTCCGTTTGCTTCAACTGTCTTGGCTGAGCAGGCCACCATTGCCGGCAAGTCGTTCGACAATGCCATTCAGGTGCGTGTGACCGATCTTCCCTCTTCCACCAACCCAACGGGTACGGAGTACACCGAAAAGCAGTCGTCGTCTATTGTCGTCGAGGCAAAGGCAGATATCGACCTGACCCTTTACTACAAGCGTCAGCCGGTGAACAGTAGTACCTACGACGAAAACGACAGCAAGGACCTGAAGGTCTACGACCAGTCAAGCTACAATATGCTTACCGGCGACTTCGCCATCGTTGGCAATGATGAAACCGGCACGTATGGCTATGCCGCCAAGAGGGTTCCTTTAGAGAAAGGCAAGACCTACGTCATTGCAGCCAAAGGCACGACCGTTTCTTTCTACGGCTTCTCATACGAAGTCCGGGAGTACACCGACCCCTCAGCTTCAGTCCTCGACCTGTCTTCTTCTTCCTACGAGAAGACCACGGTGGTGCTGAACAGGGAGAATGTAGAGAAGTGTGGCTACCTACACATTTCTCCACAAAATATAGCTTGGAATGAAGAAAGAACATACGGAAACTATTCTGGTGAATTCTATAACTTAACCAATAATAACCGTTGGATGAAACTCAAAGCCAAGGGCGTGTCGAAGTTTGAGGTGATCGTTCGATCATCATCTTCAGACAGGGAATATTTCGTTACGGTCAATGAAATCAATTTCCAAGAGCGCTTCACTACTCAGAGCTTTAATGAATTGGAAAGCTCTGGTGAAATTACGACAGGCTACGACGGCGAGATAGAGATTGTTCTCGACGGAGGAACAGAGAGCGTATATCCTGTTGCTATTATCCTGAGCAAGAAGTCTGTTCCGCATACTATCACTACTGTCATCACTCCACAAGAGGCAGCAACCTTCAACTATAACGTTTCACTTGTCGGTTCTACCGAAACTACAGCCACCAGTGGTGAGACCGTTAAGCTGACGAGTGCGTTTTTTGGTGAAGGTTACGATGATAATTTTAAGGATCTGCTCATTACTACAGCCTCTGGTTTTCCTGTTGAGTGGTCAAATCCGACCAATGAATATAAAAACGGTGTTCCTGTTTTCCAATTCACCATGCCCGATGAGGATGTCATTGTTTCGGCAGAGTTCAGCGAGCGTACAAAGTACTACATCTCACCGAACGTCATTCCAATGCGTGCTGCCTATTTCAACTTCGACCCGCAACATGGAACAGCCGGAGAGGAAACAACAGTCACACTTAAGGATCCTACATGTTATGGCGACTGGACCATTGACGACCTGTCTCCCGATAACATCACCGTGACGACAGCGAGTGGCGAGAACATCCCATGTGTGGTGGATATGGAGAAACTCACGGTAACGTTTACCATGCCTGCCGAGAATGTAATCATCAACATACAGTTTGTAAAGGCAGACCCAGATGAACTTATCATCAGGGAGAAGGAACTTACCGAAGGTGACATTTCTGCCGCTATTGAAAGAAAGGCAGGAGGCAAGCCTTACAAAAAACTGAAAGTTAACCTAGCCGCTGGTGGTTCCTATACGATAAGCAAACCCATTTCAGCTCCGGGCAATGTCCTTTTGAAGGGTAGTGGTAATAATCCAGCAACCATCACAATGAGTGAAGGTATGACAGGCAACCTTATCGAACTCAGCGCTACCGAAGATGCAGCCCCGAAGGCAGACGGCACAGCCTCCGACCATAAACTCATCCCGTCCGTTGAAATTACAGGTGTGAAGATTCATGGTTTGCAGGGTGCATTAATCAGGGATACCCAAAAGACTTTGGTAGAGGAAGTAACCATCTCAGATGCTATTGTCGAAATGCCGGCAGCAGGTAAGAATGTTCTCGACTTTAACAGTCAGGGATATGTCGGAAAAGTTGTCGTGAAGAATACTACCTTCTATGCTACGGGCAAGAATACTGGTTTCTTTGCTCAGTATGGCAGTCGTCCGAAAAATGTGAACGAAGCCCTGCTGCAGGAGTTTGATGTCCAGAACAGTACGTTTGTGAATATAGCAAACGGCAAGAGCTTCAATAACCTGAGGCAAAGTGGTACTGCCCAGAACGTCTATACGCTAAAGAATAATATCTTCGTTGATTGCGGCAAAAGTGGCGGTGAGATGGTTGTAGGCTTAAACAATGGTCAGACAAGTGGCACACCAATATGGGATGTTGACGGCAATGTCTTCAACTGGAACGGTGAAGATACCAGTGAAGCTGAGGTGACAAAGGCTGGCACACATACCATACAAGATGCTACTTCAGCACCTCTTGCCAAGTCTTACAGAGGCGGTGCTGAGACGACAGCCGTGACAGAGAACATCGTGAAGAACAGCATTGCCGGTGTTGTAACCTTCACCGATGTCGCCAATGGTGACTTTGGTGGAATCTTCACCGTACCTGAGGGTACTGACGTTCCTGCTTTCATCGCTGCCGGCGACCCACGCTGGACGCTGACTCCCGAAGCAGCTGCTCCTACTGGCATTGAGGCCATTGAGAATGGACCATTGACCATTGGCAATGATGCACCTGCTTACAACCTCGCCGGTCAGAAGGTTGGCAAGGGCTACAAGGGCATCGTCATCAAGAACGGTAAGAAGGTCGTGATGAAGTAAAAGCTCACCCCCAAAGCCCACCCCCATCCCCAAGCCCCCCCAACCCCTCCCTGGGGAGGGGGGAAGTGGAGGGGGGAAAAGGATAGGGGAAAGCTAAATAAAAAATGACTAAGACGGTCAGGAAAGAAGACGAAGGAGCTTCTTTCCTGACTTTTTTATGTATGCGCTCTTGATAACAGAAGGAGGGGGGCTACTGGCGACGCATGAGCAGGCTCAACTCTTCGCTCACTTAATCACGAGTTTCCTGCCGTTCTTGATGATGATGCCCTTGTATGCGTTGGTGACACGCTGACCTGCGAGGTTGTAGACAGGAGCTTTGTCATTTATCATTTCTACATTATCATTTAGCGAAGCGCCATTGATGCCGGTCGGTGTGTCGAGATAGGAGGCGAAGTTGAACTGTCGGATGAGGCTGATGCCGTCTTCCTCTGCCTTCACCTTGATGGAGAAGAGCGGTGAGGTGCTCTTCGTCGGTACGACGGTGAGGGTGCTGCCGTTGACCGTTGCCTCCTTGCTGCCCTCTACAACGGTGTACTTCGGTGCGGTGTAGCCTGCGAACCAGTCGCTGAGTTCTACCTTCATGCTGGGCGTGTCGATGATGTAGTTGGGCAGTGCCACCCAGTTCAGGTAGTCTTCCAGGTTGGTGTAGCCGTCGCGGTCGTCGTCGCCGTTGTTGTCGGCAGCATACACATTGGTGCCTTTCAGCTGTTCAAACCAGTTGGGCATGCCGTCCTGGTCGCTGTCCCAGTTGCTGTCGCGTGTGGCGGTGACGATGCCCAGCTTGTCGAGGTCGAAGCCTTCGCAGCCGCTGTCCTCTTCCGAGTCGATGAGTCCAGCCTTTCCGCTGCGGCTGCCCTTGGTCGATGTGGTGCCTTTCAACGTCTCGCTGACCATCCGTCGGTCGTGGTTGTCAATGAGCGGGAGTGTGCATCCCACGTCGGAGAGTACGTTCTTGAATGCCGCCTGTGCCGTCTCCATGTTCTTTTCAGGGTTCATGAAAGCGAAGGGCGACGATGGCAGCGGGTCCCAGTCTACCTTCTGTCCGCCCGACGTGCTGTACTTATAGGTCGTACCCTTCTTGTCCTGGGTCAGCTTTCCGTTGTTCTTTTCCTGTCGGATGTTGCCGTTGCAGTAGACACTCTGCGTGCCGCTGCCCGTTCCTTCCAGCTGCAGGTTCATGATGGTCGACGTGCTGCTGTTGCCCATCTTATAGTAGTTGTTGCAGAAGTTCATCTCGTGTGTGCCGCCGTCGGTGGCACGTCCGCCCCAGTTGTACACGACATTATTATAGATGTCGTGGTGGCCGTCGTAGGCACCGCTGCCGTCCAGTCCGCCGGAGATGCTCCAGTTGCGACCTTCGCAGTGAGCCAGCAGGTTGTGGTGGTATGATCCGCAGACACCCCCCATCTCTCCTCCGCCGATGGTTGCCGCATATCCGTGCTTCGTCCCACTGGAGTAGTTAGGGTGTCCAGCCTGGTTCAATGCCTCGGAGAGCAGTGTCCGCTGCAATGTCATCGACATGGCACCGCGTGAAGAGAACGCCTCGTCTATCGTCCACGATACCGAGCAGTGGTCCATGATGCTGTGGTCGTTGCCCGCCATGCCCATGCCGTCGAGTCCGCTGAGCGTCGTTTCCTCGCTTGTCCCGGCTTCGCTGCCGTAGGAGTAGTCGTTCTTTCCGCCCGGTATGAGGTTGTTGACGAGCTTCTTGTGACCCAGTCGCATGCGGAGGAAGCGCGTGATGCCGTCGGAAGCCATGCCGAAGGGACAGGTGCGCAGCATGATGCCGTTGCCGGGAGCTGTCTGTCCGGCAATGGTGACGAACTTGTCGGCACACGTCAAACGGCTCTTCAGTGAGATGACGCCAGCCACATCGAAGACGATGGTGCGCGGCCCGCTCACCTTCTTGATGCCATAGCGCAGTGAGCCGGGAATGGGGTTGGCATCGTCACCGTTGTCTTCGAGCGTGGTGACATGGTATACCGAGCCTCCACGTCCGCCGATGGCATACTTGCCGTAGCCTTCAGCACCGGGGAAGGCAAGCTGTCTCGGCCGGAACAGCCACGTTTCTCCCTGATAGATGTTGCCCGATGCGTCCTCCTCGTCGATGCGCCAGTAGTAGGTGTCCATCGAGTAGAGGTTGCCGGTGGTATAAGATGGCGTAGATACCGTTGCCATTTTCTGCATGTTGTCGGCACTGGTGCCCATATACACATGATGCTTCTTTGCCGTCGGTGCCGGTGTCCAGGTCATGGTGATGCCCTCGTCGGCATTGGCATGCAGGTCGTTGTTGGCAGGGTAGGGGTCTTGTGCCGTCTTCGCGTTGTCGGCAACGTCGAAGAGGAAGCCGTTGATGATGAGCGTCGTCGTCGTATACGACTTGCCGCTCACAGGTGTGGTGACGTAGGAGACGACCACATCCTTTCCGCTCTCAGCCGTGAACTCCACATACGACTTTCCCGATTCCGTGATGGCAGTGATGCGGTTCGACTGTTTTACGCCAGTCAGCTGCTTCACCCCGTTCACGTAGACATCGAGGTCGGGGCAGGTCACCGCGCCGTCTGTCTGGTTGTGGAACGCCTGTAGGGAGTGCTTGCCCGGAGTGAGGTTGCTGATGGTGACATCCATCTTCACAGCTCCGGAACTGATATTTGAGTGATCGTCGCCGTAGATGAGTACGCCGTCGCAGAGCAGTTTTGACTGTTCGCGACCGTCCTTCCACCAGTTCGACATGACATGAGTACCGGCATAGCTGTGGTCACAGGATACGGTAATGGTGACCCCGTTGGAAAATGTCTTCGTGTTCGAGTCGCCTTCAGGCACTTCCCAGATTTCATATCCCGGTTCGCTATACTGGTCTTGGTTGGCGGTATAGCGGTTGAAGTCAATCTTTTGTGCGTGCAGCGTTGCGGCACAAGCAAGCAACAGTGTTGCGCTGAGAATCTTTTTCATCGTTCGTATTTGTTATTTAGAGCTTTTGTTTGTTTCTTTGAGTTACTAATACCATCATAATGACGCACGGGCGCGCGAAATGTCATCATGAAGGTTGAAATGGTTTTGGGAAGAGAAAGGTGTGGGGCAATGAGGACACGGGGGATGATATTTCGTCATATAGTAGTTAGGTATTGGATATCAACAAAAACAAAACAATAGAGACAATGAAAAAGAATATTTTGGCGCTTTGCGCCGCTTTGCTGTTGCCGTTGGCAGCATGCGCACAGTATCCTCAGCTGACAGATGAGGCAAAACAGAAATTGGCTGATTGGCATAAGGCTTGGGAGGCTCATAGCGACTCTGCATGGGCTGCCGCTTTCCCCATAGTAGTGCAGGAGGCAAAGGAAGGTCGCCCGTATGTACCTTGGGCTTTCCGTCCCTACGATCTGGTTCAGGCAAAGATTCCTGCCTTCCCCGGTGCCGAGGGTGGCGGTATGTTTACTGCCGGCGGCCGTGGCGGTAAGGTGCTGGTTGTCACCAACCTCAACGACGACGGTCCCGGTTCGTTCCGTTGGGCTTGCGAACAGGGTGGTGCCCGTATCGTGGTGTTCAACGTCAGTGGTATTATCCGACTGAAGTCACCCATCTACGTGCGTGCCCCATATATCACCATAGCCGGACAGACCGCTCCGGGTGATGGCGTCTGCATCGCTGGTGAGTCGTTCCAGGTAGATACCCACGACGTGATTGTACGCCACATGCGTTTCCGTCGCGGTCAGACCGAGGTGACCTACCGTGAGGACTCCTTCGGCGGAAACCCTGTCGGTAACATCATGATAGACCACTGCTCGTGCGAGTGGGGACTGGACGAGAACATCTCCTTCTACCGTCACATGTTCGACCTGGGCGACGGTAAGCCGAAGCGTAAGGAGCCGACGGTGAACGTCACCATCCAGAACACCATCTCTGCCAAGGCTCTTGATACTTGGAACCATGCCTTCGGTAGCACCATCGGTGGTGAGAACACTACCTTCATGCGTAACCTGTGGGCTGACAATACGGGCCGTAACCCCAGCATCGGTTGGGGTGGCGTGTTCAACTTCGTCAACAATGTTATCTACAACTGGGTACACCGCACAGCCGACGGCGGCGAGTATACGACGATGTCGAACTTCATCAACAACTACTATAAGCCCGGACCACTTACCCCGAAAGACAATGTCGTGGGACACCGCATCGTGAAGGCGGAGAGCCGCAGCGTCAACCTGTTCCCCTTCAAGCAGTTCGGTCGTGTCTATGCTGACGGAAACATCATGGAAGGCTATCCTGAGATTACGAAGAACAATTGGAACGGTGGCGTGCAGACTGCCGACAAGGACGGTGAGATGGACGAGACCGAGAAGGCGCTGATGCATGCGAAGGAGCCGTTTGTCATGCCGTACCTGTCTATCATGGACGCACAGAAAGCCTTCGACTTTGTCTTGAACAATGCCGGTGCTACGATACCTAAGCGCGACATCGTTGACCAGCGCATCATGGACGAGGTACGTACAGGCAAGGCTTACTACGTAGAGAACTATGAGAAGAAGGTGAAGAACGACCCCTACGGCTCTACTTGGGGCTTGCACGAAAAGTCGAAGAATGCCGACGGCCTGTTCAAGTATCGCCGTCTGCCCAAAGACAGCTATAAGGACGGTATCATCACCGACCCGCGCCAGATGGGTGGTTATCCCGAATACAAAGGAAAACCATACGTTGACAGCGACGGTGACGGCATGCCCGACAAGTGGGAGAAGGCAAACGGGCTGAACCCCAACGACCCGACCGATGCCAATGGCGACATCAACGGTGACGGATATACCAACATCGAGAAGTATATCAACGGCATCGACACCCAGAAGAAGGTGGACTGGACGGACATGAAGAACAACCATGACACCTTGGCTGAGAAGGGAAAGCTGATGTAGGAAGCCTACCCCCGGCCCCTCCCAAAGGGAGGGAGAGTTAGAAGGAGTTAGAAGGAGTTAGAAGGAGTTAGAGGGAGTTAGAGGGAGTTAGAGGGAGATAAAAGGACGATAGAAATAGAATATGAAGAAGATAGTATTGATTCTTTTTGCTGCGCTTCCTTTCTGTCATGTAGGAGCACAGGAGGTGAAGCTGAACAGCGACGGCCGCGACGCACAGTATGTGCAGACCATACTGGGGCGGTCGAAGAAGATTGTGGATGGCCTGAAGTTGGGCGATGAGAAAAAGCAGCAGAATGTGCTGAACATCATTGCCAACAGATACTTCAAGTTGAACGACATCTACGACAAGTACAAGGTAGGAACGGACTCCTGTAATGCGGAGCTGTACAAGCACCACTTCGAGTTTGCCGCCAATCTTGCCAACTACCTCAATGATGAACAGATTGAGGCTGTGAAGGACGGACTGACCTACGGCGTGGTGCCGAAGACATATCAGGCACACTTGGAGATGATTCCTACATTGAAGGAGAACGAAAAGTTGCAGATCCTGAACTGGCTGAAAGAAGCCCGTGAGTTTGCCATCGACGCTCCCGACTCCAAGAGCAAGCACGGCTGGTTTGGTAAGTACAAAGGCCGCATCAACAACTGGCTCTCCGGTCGTGGCTACGACCTGGTGAAGGAGCGCGAGGCTTGGTATAAGCGCATTAAGGGTAATTGACAATTGATAATTGATAATTGACAATTGGAGATTGAATATTAAAGATTGAAGATGATGGTGACTGCAAGAAAAGGATATGTATGTGGGAATATGATGAAGGTGATAGCAATAGTGATTACTTATTACTTATCACTTGTCACTTCCTTGGCTCAGCCCTTGGACTATTCCTATTGTGGTTACCATCATTCGGAACGTGAGATACCTGTGGTGAAAACGGTGGTGAAGGTGTCACCATCGGGTGACGATGCTGCCATGATACAAGCTGCTATCGACCAGGTGAGCAGGATGAAGGCTGACAAGAAGACTGGTTTCCGTGGTGCCGTGCTGTTGGAAGAAGGTACCTATACGCTGAACGAACCGTTGCGCATCCGTACTGCAGGTGTCGTCTTACGGGGAAAGGGCCGTGACAAGACCATCCTTCGCAAGACAGGTTACGACCGTGGTGCGCTGCTATATATAGAAGGTACGCACGAGCGGGTGGTGAAAGATACCCTGGAGGTGGCTGATGCCGTTGCCGGAGCCATGCAGATTACCCTTTCGTCCGGCTTCTCCAAAAACTCCGGAACTGTCCGGTCGGGCAAAAGGAGTCTTCAGCCGGGCAGCCGTATCGCCATCTGGCGACCGTCAACAAAGGAATGGATAGCCTCTTTGGGGTGCTCTTCGTTCGGCGGTGGCAGCAGGATGGGCTACTGGGCATGGCATCCGGGTGATGTAGACTTGCGTTGGAACAGACAAGTGGTAGCTGTCAACGGAAACGTTATCACCCTCGATGCCCCGATAACGACTGCTATCCAACAGCAATGGGGTGGGGCAAAGGCTGTCATTTATGAGTCGAAAGGACTCGTTTCGGAGTGTGGCGTGGAGAACCTGACATTGGAGTCAGCCTATGACGAGGCGTTACCGATGGATGAAAACCATTGTTGGGACGGTGTCTATATGGCTGATGCAGAAGACTGTTGGGTGCGGATGGTGACCTTCCGCAACTTTGCCGGTTCTGCCGTTGTCATCCAGAAGTCATCCCAGCAGGTTACCGTTGAAGACTGCCTGTCACTACATCCCGTCTCGGAGATTGGTGGCTTCCGCCGTCGTACCTTCCTGACGCTGGGTGAGAAGACGCTGTTCCAACGCTGCTATTCCGAGCATGGCATCAATGACTTTGCCGTAGGACATACAGCTCCGGGACCCAATGCCTTTGTGCAATGTGAGAGTTTTGAGTCGTACGGACCGAGCGGTGCCATCTCGTCGTGGGCACCAGGCATCCTTTTTGATATTGTGAACATCGACGGTAACGATATTGTCTTCAAGAACTGGGAGCTGGAGAAGTTTGGCGCAGGCTGGAGTACTGCCAACAGTACCATGTGGCAGAGTACGGCGGCAGGACTTTTCTGCTATTCTCCCGACTCGCTGAACCGCAACTTCTCGCACGGCTGCTGGGGACAGGTGATGGGAAACGGTGAGTATTCGGCGATGAACGAGCATGTGAAACCCTATTCCCTCTTTGCCGACCAGTTGCTGAAACGGCGTGGTGAAAGCCATGCTGACGAGGTGAAACGGCTTTGTCGTGTAATGGAACGCAACACAGAAGCCAGCAGTTCGCCGACAATAGAGGAGGCGCTGCAGATGGCTGAAGAGGCTCTGAAACCCCGAAAGACGCTGAAGGAGTGGATTGAAGGGCAGAATTGTCTGATTAGTCAGACCAGTCAGACAGCTCTGACGAGTCCGCCCCATCCGAATAGTCTGACAAATCCGACTGCTTCGCCCCATCGCTACGCCATCCTTAACGGCTGGCTGGCGAAAGACGGCTCTGTTCTTGTCGGAGGCAAGCACCAGACACCGTGGTGGAACGGACGTACCACCGATGCAGCGATGGCTAAAGCCAAGTATGCGCTGACCCGTTTCGTTCCCGGACAGGAAGGAACGGGCGGCACCGACCGCATCGACTCCGTGATTGTGGCGATGCAGCGGGAACACACTTTGGTGTTCAGCCAGAACTACGGACTGTGGACGGACCGCCGCCGCGACGACCATGAGCGCATCCGCCGCAAGAACGGTGATGTGTGGGCACCCTTCTATGAGCAACCCTTCGCACGTGTGGGTGTCAATAATCGGCAAGAAGGCAACACCCCCTCTTCCTCCCATGGCAATCTGGCTTGGGACGGACTTTCCAAGTATGACCTGACAAAGTTGAACAAATGGTATTTCTGGCGCTTGCAGCAGTTTGCCAAGAAGGGTGAAGCGGCAGGTCTGTTGTTGAAGAACCAACACTATTTCCAGCATAACATCCTGGAGGCTGGTGCCCACTGGGTAGACTGTCCGTGGCGTACCGCCAATAATGTGAACGGCACACCGTTCCTGGAGCCCGTCAACTTCACCGGTGACAAACGCATCTTCACCGCCAAGCAGTTCTATGATGTGGAGAACCCGAAGCTGAGGGAGCTGCACCGGCAGTATATTCGTCAGTCGTTGGATGCTTTCAAGGGGCAGCCCAATGTCATCCACAGCATCGGTGAGGAGTTCACCGGTCCGCTCCATTTCGTACAGTTCTGGTTGGATGTTGTTGCTGAGTGGGAACGGGAGAACGGACAGGTGTTGGTAGACTTAGCCGTAAACAAGGATGTACAGGATGCTATCCTGAACGATCCTGTGCGCTCGGCGGTGGTAGACATCATCGACATTGAGCAGTGGTTCTATCATGAAAAGGGCGAGTATGCACCGCCAGGAGGCGTGAACATGGCACAGCGTCAATATATGCGAAAGATCAGAACGGGTGGTGCACGCTTTGAAGATGTCTATCGTGCCGTGAGCGAATACCGTTCGCAATACCCTGACAAGGCTGTCATCTACTCTGCACAGAAGTACCCGCAGATGTGTTGGGCAGCGCTGTTTGCTGGCGGTTCGTGTGCTGCCATTCCCGTCACCGACGCTGTTTTCCTGAAAGACCTTGCACAGATGCGCCCTTACGGACACTTGAATGGTTGCTATATGCTGGGCGATACCTCGACGGGAGCATTGGTGTATGTTGACGGTGAACGCGATGAGGCATCCTTTGACTTGCCCGATGGTACCTACAAGGTTTCTCGCATTCATGCCGAAAGTGGTGTTGTCAGCCCGTTGAAGTCAGCCGAACGCATATCAAAAACTTATGTTTTGCAAGGAAAGGGAATCTATTGGCTGAAGAAAATCAAGTGACCGTCTCGTTTGTCGTGACAAAACACCGCAGTATTCGTCTTTTTTATAGTAAATGAAACAAATCAGATGCCACACGCACGTACCATAGATATGTATGTTGTCAGCCTGTTGGAGAACACAGACTTCTTGAAGTATGTACTGGATTCAGATGCAACCCAGCAATGCTATTGGCAGCGTTTTGAGCAAGAACGTCCGCAATGGCATACGGCTATTGAGAAGGCAACCTATATCTTGCAGCACTTGGACGAGATGCAAAACGTGTTGTCGGAAGAAGAACTGGAAGCATTGAAAAGGCGAATTTCTTCTGCTTTGTCGGTAGTCTGATGGAGATGAGTTTGTCGCTGTTTGCGGAAACAATTATCAAAAGTTTTTTGAAAGTGTAAAATTATCAAATATTCGGGTAGATTAGCCGATTTGTTATGGCATGGAATATATTTTTCTGTTTATCTTTGCCATGCCTTTTAACAAATAACTCTGCCTTATGAATCCCGAATTGACGAGAAAAGATAATGAAGCCATAGAGTTGTTACGTTCTTATAAGGAAGGTAACAAGTCTGCTTTCACACAGATTTACCACATGTATGTTCAGATGATGCTGAACTACGGTCGTTGTCTGACCACAGATACCGAACTGATCAAGGACTGTATACAGGATGTCTTTGTGAAGTTGCTGGACAAGCAGGACATCAGTGGCATCCGCAGAGTTAGTTCGTTCCTGATTATCTCGTTGCGTAACCGTCTGGTCGACGAGTTCCGGCATGGCAACTTTACGGTAGAGACAGCCATCGAGGATGTGCCCTACAAGCGTTCGATAGCCGATGTGGAGAGCGAATACCTGAACGAGGAGACCGTCAACCGGCGCAGTCAATATGTGGATACGTTGTTGAAGACCCTCACTCCGCGCCAGCGCCAGGCTTTCCAGCTTTATTATATAGAAGAGCGTAAGTATGAAGAGATTTGTCAGCTGATGGACATGAACTACCACAGCGTACGCAACTTGGTGCATCGCGGTATGTTGCGCCTGCGTGCCGTAGCCGTATAAAAAACACCTGTCTATGAAGAAATACTTTTTATTGCTGCTTTGCTGCATCTGTCTTGCCGCCACTGCGTCGGCAGAAGGGTGGGGCAAGGACTATCGTGCGATAGAGAAACGCATCGTCGCACCTACATTTCCCAATCGTGAGTACCTGATTACCGACTTCGGTGCCAGCACGACGGCATCGGCAGCCGACAACCAACGCGCTATCAACCGTGCCATCACGACCTGTTCTGAGGCTGGTGGTGGCAGCGTCATCGTGCCGGAAGGGACGTGGCTGACGGGGGCTGTCACCTTGCAAAGTCGTGTCAACCTTGTGGTCAGAAAAGAGGCAACGCTGCTCTTTGCCTTCGACACCGACCTCTATCCGTTGGTGAAGACACGGTGGGAGGGTGTTGACTGCTGGAACTACCAGCCGATGATTTATGCCTACCAGTGCCACGATGTCGCTATCACCGGTGGTGGCACCATCGATGGCAACGGCTCGAAGGAGACCTGGTGGGGTATGACCGGCTATGAAGGCTGGGGATGGCACGAAGGTATGGAGGCTCAGCGCTATGGCATGCGTGACCGTCTGCTGAAGCAATGTAACGACAGCGTTCCCGTTGGTGAGCGTATCTATGGCAAGGGTTGTGGCTTGCGTCCCCAGTTGATTAACCTCTATGAGTGTCGCAACGTGTTGGTGGAAGGCGTCACCTTGTTGCGCTCACCCTTCTGGGTGTTGCATCCGCTGAAGTGCAAGAACCTGATTGTGCGTCATGTGAAGGTATGGAATGAAGGACCAAACGGCGACGGCTGTGACCCGGAGGCATGTGAAGACGTGCTGATAGAGGGCTGTACCTTCCATACCGGTGACGACTGCATCGCCATCAAGAGTGGCAGGAATGTCGATGGCAGGCAGCCTGGCAATCTTTCGCAGAACATCATCGTGCGCCACTGCAAGATGGAAGACGGGCATGGTGGCGTGGTACTGGGCAGTGAAATCTCTGGCGGTGCCCGTAATGTGTTTGTCCATGACTGCGAGATGGACAGTAAACATCTCGACCGTGTCATCCGTATCAAAACCAATTCCTGTCGTGGGGGGGTGATAGAAAACGTCTTCGTACGTGACATAGAAGTAGGACAATGTGGCGAATGTATCTTGAAAATCAACCTTGACTACGACCCGAAAGAGGTGTATGGACGTGGTCACAACCCCATTGTGCGCAATGTCTGGCTCAAACGTGTCAACAGCGAGGGTAGCAAGTATGGTATTTATGTGATTGGATTAAAAGATGCCTGCAATGTAAGTGGTATTCATGTCCATGACAGTAAGTTCAAAGGTGTCAAGGCTGATGGCGTCAAGTTGCAGGGACTGAGTGAGCCACTCGATTTAAAGCGTGTCAAGATAGAGCATGATTAAGAGGTTGATGATTGCAATGCTGTTGTGTTGCAAGTTGGGTGTATATGCCCAACCTGCCGACTATACGTGGACGACACCGAGCAAGAACTCGTCGGAGTCGATGCCATGTGGCGGCGGTGACATCGGCATGAACGTGTGGGTGGAAGACGGCGACATCCTTTTCTACCTGTCTCGTAGCGGTTGTTTCGATGACAACAACACCTTGTTGAAGCTGGGACGTTTCCGCATCCATCTCTCGCGTCCGTTCAAGCAGTCTTCTTTCCGGCAGGTGCTATGTCTTCGAGACGGCTATGTATATGTGACAGACGGTCCGCAGACAGTGTCGATATGGGCTGATGTCTTCAAACCCGTCGTCCATGTGGAGGTTGCGGTAGAGAAAGAGAAGGTCGATGCAGAGGTCACCTACGAGTCGTGGCGCACGAAGGACATCACGCTGACCAAGCGTGAAGCCTTCCAGACCAGCTATAAGTTTGCCAAGCCCAAGGATTTGAAGACCGTCAGCGACTTCGTCGATCCGGCACCACGGGTGCTCACCTTCTTGCACCACAATCATGAGGAGACCATTTTTGATGCTACGGTACATCAACAACAGTTGGATAGCGTGAAGAGCCGACTTTACAATCCGTTGAAATGGCTCACCTTCGGAGGACGGATGCAGGGCGAAGGCTTTTCTTATAAAGGCAAGACAACAGGTCGTTATGCCTCTACAGACTTTGTAGGATGGACGTATGCGTCTGAGAAACCGGCCTCCCAGCATCATCTGACCATCACTTTGGCATCGGTGCAGAGCAATGCCGTCGATGACTTGCATGCACAACTGGACCAGACGCAGCAAGAAACGCAATGGAAAAAAGACAAGAAACTTACCCGCAAGTGGTGGAACAACTTCTGGCAGCGCAGCTTCATAGAGTCCTCTTCACCCCTCATCCGTAATTATGCTTTGTTCCGATATATGTTGGGTTGCAACGCCAACAGCACATGGCCGACGAAGTTTAATGGCGGCCTCTTCACCTTCGATCCCGAATACGTACAGGTTGAGAAGAAAGCATCAGCTGACGAATACCGTCTGTCGCCTGACTTCCGCAACTGGGGTGGAGGTGTCCATACGGCTCAGAACCAGCGGCTCGTGTATTGGTCCATGCTGAAGAGCGGCGACTTCGATGTGATGCAGGCACAGTTCGACTTCTACTTGCGCATCCTTCAGAATGCCGAGGAGCGTTCGCGCCAGTATTGGGGACATGAAGGAGGTTGTTTCACAGAGCAGATCGAGAACTACGGACTGCCCTGCTATCCCGAATACGGTACGAAACGGCCGGCTGGTTTCGATCCCGGCATGGAGCGCAATGCGTGGCTGGAGTACGAATGGGACACGGTATTGGAGTTCTGCCAGATGATGTTGGAGCGTATGCGCTATCAAGGCATCCGGTACGACGTGACAACGAACAGCCAGCAACAGGTGGCTGAGGTTGCTTTTGTGCGTTCGTGCCTGCGTTTCTTCGATGAGCACTATCAGTATCTTGCCAACCAGCGAGGTGCAAAGCGATTGGATGGCAACGGAAAGCTCGTGCTCTACCCCGGCAGTGGCGGCGAGACGTTCAAGGGTGCCTATAATTCTGCGTCGACCATCGCTGCCCTTCGCACCGTAACGTGCACCTTGGATGATATTTTAGGTGGCGACTCACTCTGTCAGGCGTTTCTCAAACGGTTGCCAGAGATACCGTTGCAGGCGATTGACGGCAAGACGACAATCGCACCGGCACGGCTGTGGGAGCGGGTGCAGAACGTGGAGTCGACCATGCTCTATCCCGTCTTCCCCTGGCGCATCTATGGAGTGGGGCGCGACAGTCTGGAGATAGCCCGTAACACCTATTGGCTCGACCCATACGCACGCCAGTTCCGGTCGCATATAGGATGGAAACAGGACAACATCTTTGCGGCATGTCTCGGACTCACTGATGAGGCTATGCGGCTGACAACAGAGAAACTTGCCGACGGTCCACACCGCTTTCCAGCCTTTTGGGGACCTGGCTACGACTGGACTCCCGACCACAACTGGGGCGGCAGCGGTATGATAGGCATGCAGGAGATGTTGTTACAGGAGGTGGGTGACACGCTGTTGCTCTTTCCTGCCTGGCCGAAGTCTTGGGATGTACATTTCAAGTTGCATGCATCGTGGAATACGACCGTAGAAGCCACGCTCAAAGATGGAAAAGTCACCTATACTGTTCTGCCCAAACAGCGACAAAAGGATGTCCGCATCATGCTCCAACCATAATAGTATCGTCCTTTTCACTCGATCTTTGGTCGCTTTTCTTGGAAAGAACTCCTCTTTAACTCCTCTTTAACTCCTTTTTAACTCCTCTTTAACTCCTCTTTAACTTCCTTTCTTATCCCCTCACTTCACCTCCGGATTCAGGTTGTGGTTGAGGAAGAAACGGCGGGTGTAGGCAAAGAATGTGGCTACGCCCAGTGCGTTGATGACGGCGACTGTCCAGAAGGCAGCCTCGTAGCTGAAGTCTTCGGCGACGATGCCGCCCAGGAGTACGCCCAAGCCCATGCCGATGTCCCACGCGATGAGGATGGTGGAGTTGGCGGTGCCGCGCTGGTTGTGGTGCGCTACGTTGATCATCATGTTCTGGAAAGCCGGCCACATGTGACCGTTGCCTAAGCCGATGAGCAGGGCTGAGGTATAGAAGCCGAAAGCATTGGGAAAGACAACGAAAAGGGTGTAGCCTACCAGTGAGATGAGCATGCCGCCACCAGCATTGTGGGTGAGCAATCCCCGACTTAGCGCCTTGCCACCCTGTAGTCGTGAAAGCATCAACCCCAACGCACATAGCAGGAAGTAGACACCTGTGTTGTCGGTCATTCCCATCGTCTCCTTGCTGTAGATGGCAAGATAGTTGCTCAGTACGCCGAAGCAGAATCCGAACGCCACCATGTTGACACCGATGAGCCATCCTTTGACGAGGAAGAAATGGTCGAGTGACAGTTTTGGACGGTTTTTGGCTATCTCACGCTGGTTGAGCTTCACCGTGGCATCGACGGTGAGTCCGATGAAGGCAATCAACAGTGCCAACCAGAAGAGCAGTTGGAAGTTGTGGGTGTATCGGTAGATGAAGATGCTCACCGTTGGGGCTGTTGCCATCGACAGGTTGTTGCTCAGCCCGTAGTAGCCGATGCCTTCATTGCGGCGGCTCGATGGCAGCACGTCGATGGCTACAGTGGAGTTGGCTACCGTCAATGCACCGAAGGGTCCGCCATGCAGGGTGCGCACGATGGTAAACAACAACAGGGTGTAGGCAGCGATGTATCCGGCAAAGAAGATGGCAAACAAGGCGTAGCAGACCATCAGCACCAGCTTGCGCGGAAACGAGTCGACGAAGAAGCCGCTGAAGGGCCGGAACAGCAGAGCCGTAATGGTATAGCCCGACAATACCAGTCCGATGACATCCTTTGTGGCATGAAACGTCTCGCTGAGGTAGAGCGGCAGCAGCGGTGTCAGCAGGTAGAATGCAAAGAAGAGGGCGAAGTTTGCCACCATCACCTTGCAGTAGTTAGCGTTCCATAACCTGTCCTTACGTGCTTCCTTCATCTTTGTTTCGTAATGATATGCTCTTAACAAACTGCAAAATTACACTTTCTTTTTGATTAAGAGAACCAAAAACAAGTATTTGTAACATTCTTTTTTCGCAAAAGAAACAAAAGAAACTTGTTTGTTTGATGTGGAGTTTCAAAAATAATGTTTAGCTTTGCAGTCGAAATCAATATGTATTACTTAGATTACTAATCTCATAAAACTCAAAAAGAAATGAAAAAATGGATGATGTTCATGCTGGCATGGGCTGCTTTGGCTCCTGTCTCAGCAGCGGACTTGTCGGAACACGACGCAAACAATGTCATTGGATGGGCTGCCGTTGGCAAGACGACGGGCAGTCAGGACCAGAACAAGGTGACGGTAACCAACTTCAACGAGCTGAAAGCTGCGCTGAACCAGTCGGGTAAGCGTACCATCTACCTCAGTGGAGTCATCACATTGGAGCAGCGGCTCTATGTGAAAGATGGCAACCTGACCATCTACGGTCTGCCCGGTTCTAAGTTGGTCAATCCTAAAAACACCAAGAAAGAGTACAACAAGAGTGGTGTGCTTTACTTCCAAGGTGCCAAGAATGTCATTTTCCGAAATGTCGTCTTCAGTTGCGGCGGAGCTTTCGACATCGGAGGCTACGACTGTCTCTGCTTAGAGAGTAGTAGCAACTTCTGGATAGACCATTGCGAGTTCTATGACGGCATGGACGGCAATGTCGACATCGTGGAGGGCTCGGACCTCATCACCTTCACTTGGTGTAAGTTCGGCTACAACCTGCCACCCATACCTGGAGGCAGGGAGACTGATGACCATCGTTTCTCCAACCTGATAGGCAACAATGACGGGATGTCGGGCGACAACGGTCACCTGCGTGTGACGTTCAGCAACTGTTGGTGGAGTGAAGGCTGCGTAGAGCGTATGCCGCGTGTGCGCTATGGCAAGGTGCATGTAGCCAACTGCCTGTATACCAGTACGGCAACGAAGTATTGTTACGGGGTAGGATACATGAGCAAGATCTATGCAGAAGGCAATGCGTTCGTATCGGATGCAGCAAAGGCAAACATCTGGAAGTTCCCTAACGAAATATCGCAGGAGGCACATCACTTCAAACTCGTCAATAGCGTGGGTGCCGACGACATAGACCTGGCAGTTGGTAGTGAAGAACACTTCAATCCGGCAAGTGCCTATTCCGACGTGAAAGTCTATGCACCGACGCTGGTAGAGCAGACGGTGACGAAGTATGGCGGAGCAACATTGACGGAGGCGCAGCTCACCACCCGTGGAAATGCAACGACGGCTATAGGGCAAGTGGAAACGTCTGCTGAGGTTGAGCGCCTGGAGTATTTCACCATCGATGGTCGTCGCATCGCTGCACCCGGTCAGGGACGTGGCGTGATGTTACGCAAGAAGATCATGTCTGACGGCAAGGTCGTTACCGATAAAGTCTTCCTTGGAAAATAAAGAGAAAGCTGTTTTATACAAAAAAGAGGTCATTCGTGACCTCTTTTTTGTGATCCGTTTGGGGCTCGAACCCAAGACCCCAACATTAAAAGTGTTGTGCTCTACCAGCTGAGCTAACGGATCTCCATAGGGTTGCTTCGTTAAAAAAGCGAGTGCAAAGGTACTGCCTTTTTTTGATATTGGCAAATTATTCGTTGTTTTTTTCTTTAGTTACTTCTTTTTTGCCGGATTTAGTAGCGCGTTGGGCGTGCTCTCCCATCGTTTCCTCGCCTGGTTCTGTTGCCACGGGACGGTCCTTGGTGACGTATCGTTGCCAGTAGGCAATGATGAGCGTGGTGAGCGGAAGGGCGATGATGAGTCCGATGAATCCTAACAGTGCGCCCCAAACAGAGAGGGAGAGCAACAGTATGGCGGGGTTCAGTCCCATGGCCTTCCCCATGATTTTTGGAGTGACGATCATGTCGATGATGACCTGCACGATGATGAAGATGAGTACGGCGGAGCCGAAGATGATCCAGAAGTTCTGTCCCGTGTCGGCAGCTTTCATCAGCGCCAGGAATGCCGTCGGTATGAGTGCTGCGGTGTGCAGGTAGGGCACCAGGTCGAGGATGCCGATGAGGATGCCCAGTCCTATTGCCATCGGGAAGTCGATGATGGTGAAGCCGATGCAGAAGAGGATGCCCATGGTGAGTGCCACCATGCCTTGTCCGCGGATATAGTTATTCAGCTCGCGCTCAGCATCCTTGGCCAGTGCCTTCCAGAAGGGGCGGTTCTTCTTCGGGAATATCTTGATCCATTTCTCTGTGAGCACCTCATAGTCGAGCAGGATGAAGAACATATATAATAAGGTGATGAACGAGGCGAAGATGCTGATGATGATGCTTGCCGTCTGGCTGACGAAGTTGAAGACTTTTGGCATGGCTTCCTTGACGGTCTTCATGAAGTCGTCGCTGCTGAAGAACTGCTCTATCTCGTGGTGGTTGTCTTCCAGCCAGTCTTGCACGTAGGCAGCCACCTGGTTGGCATCGTCGCTCTGCTTGATGTAGTTGTTGATGACGTTGATCAGGCGGTCCACCTGTTCGATGAAAGGCGGAATGATTGCCCAGAAGAAGGCGACGAGGATGCCGATGACAAAGAGCAGCGCGATGATGATGCTCAGCACGCGCGACCGTACATGCATCTTGTATTGCACGAACTTCACTGCGGGGTGGATGAGGTATGCCAGGAACCAGGCGATGGCAAACGGGAGGAGTACTCCCGACAGCGACCTGACGATGAAGAAGACTGCAATGACCAGCAGGGCTATCATCGTCCAGCGGGCTGCCTTGTCGAAGGTGATTTGTTGTCTTGGTACCATGTTTTTTAGTTCATAGTTCAGAATTCATAGTTCATAGTTCTCCCTTGATGGCTTTCTGGTAGCATTCGCGGCAGAGGGGCTCGTACTCCTGCGTCTCGCCCAGCAGCACGCGCTTGTCGTTCTCTACCAGTCGGTGGCTGACGTAGGCAAGGGCTCCGCACTTCACGCAGATGGCATGCACCTTGGTCACCTCGTCGGCAATGGCGCACAGGGCTGGGATAGGACCGAAGGGGATGCCCTTATAGTCCATGTCGAGGCCAGCCACGATGACTCGCACGCCCCTGTTGGCGAGTTCGTTGCACACATCCGGCAAGTGGTTGTCGAGAAACTGTGCCTCGTCGATGCCCACCACGTCAATGTCTGACGAGAGCAGCAGGATTGATGACGACGACTCTATCGGTGTAGAGGGGATGGCGTTATGGTCGTGGCTGACCACATCCTCGTCAGAGTAGCGCACGTCTATGCTGGGTTTGAATATCTCCACGCGCTGTTTGGCAAACTTCGCACGCTTCATTCGCCGTATCAGCTCCTCAGTCTTTCCAGAGAACATCGAACCGCAGACCACTTCTATGCGTCCCGGTCGGCTGTGTTCGCCATGCATGTTATTTGTCATGTCCTTTTGTTTTGTTGGCAAAGGTACAATTAAGCGAGGATAAAACGAAGAAAAATAGTATTTTTCTTCGTTTTATCGAGCGGACGTACCTTCTTCATTCAAGTTTCGCATTCGCTCCGCTCGACTTTAAGTCGCTTTCCCTTGGAAAGAACAAAAAACACTCATGGCAAGTTGCATGAGCGAAGGATTGGGAGGAATTGAAGAGGAATTGACAGCAATGACCAAAAGATTTTTCGTTCTTTTCTTGTGCGTTTGGGGAGTTTGTCGTAACTTTGCAAAAGTATGAAGATATTTCTTACATATAGGACAACATCTTTTAACACGGAATACTTGCGTGTTACGGATTTTTGTGTAACACACACAGGTAAACCTCTTCTTATATATACAGCCAGACACTGGCCCCAACCTCGGGGGCAGGGTTTCCCGCGCGGACATACCGACGCAGCGGGGAGCGCTGCCCCTGATGAGCATGATTACGAGTATATGAATCAAATAATAATTAACCCCTAAAATTTAATTTAACTATGAAGAAACAATTACTCCTATTGGCCGTAGCCCTCTTTGCTACAGCTACGGCAGTACGGGCGCAAGCACCTGTACAAATCAACTCCACGAACTTCCCCGATGAGAACTTCCGCACCGTAGTGGCTGGAACCAGCATCGACAAGGTTGCTGACGGCTACCTTTCTGACGAGGAGAT
>ODAI013614883.1_pt1 | contig 22804 bp, 16 predicted proteins | sample 1539321 | NCBI WGS metagenome assembly ODAI01 (sample SAMN02144231, study PRJEB22623) | gut metagenome | biome: sheep rumen | host: Ovis aries | place: New Zealand | reverse complement strand
GTTGTTGGCATCTGCTGTGGTACGCCATGTTGTTCCTGTGGTAACAATCTTATTACCACCGGCCACGATCCACGGTGAACTCAAATCCTCTTCGAACACAGCTGTTGCAGTTCCTGTGTTTCCGGAACCATTTGCCTTCAAAGTGATGGTTGCATTAGTCAACGTCGAGGATGAAGCCGCAGCGCCTGACAAGTCCCAACGAACAAATTTATAACCACTTGCTGCGGTAGCTGTGATGCTTTGCGTAGTTTCGACACCTAACGATGCCGTCGTACCCCAACTTTTTGCGGTACTTCCGAATTTCAGTGAGCCCCAAGACGTCGTTGCGGTGGTTACCTTGATAGTGGATTTCGTTTCTGCAAATGCAGCGGTTAAACTTGCATCTTCATACGCAACTGGAGTAAAGGTGGTATTCGCAGTCGAAGTCGAGCCAATTGTACCAGAACCGGAATTCTTTGTCCACGAAGTGAAGTGATAACCGCTATTACCTTTTGCGTAGATATTAAATGCCGTATTCGTTGTTATGTTCGTTTTTGTTTTTTCTGTTCCCCATGAAGAGTTATCCAAACTTACCTGTCCATGAGAACCGGCATTGAGTGTTACAATACCTCCTGTCTTTTCTTCAAATTTCACATACACAGTTTTCGCTGCTGTGAGCGTACCTGCATCATAAGAAGTTCCGCCAGATTGCAGTCTATTCCCCGCAGAGCAATCCGCATCGCTATACCAACCTTCTACTTGATAACCGCTGTTCGGAGTTGCAGTGAAAGCAATAGCCGTTCCGTGGTTGAGAGTGCTCGAACTTGTTGTCGATACAGCCGAACCGGAATTAAGTTTTATACTTCCCCAACGGCTGGAAGCATATACACCGTAACTTACCGTGTACTGTTTCTTTTTAAAACGAGCATAAATAGTTTTTGTCGAGTTAGGTGCATTATATGTATAAGAAGTATTTGTGGATAGGGCAGAACCTCCTGATTCGACATCAAACCATCCAACAAAATCGTAACCAGTATTAGCACTCGCTGTTAGTGTTACCTTTCCTGTGTAAACAGCATCTTTACTTACAGACGTTTCGGAAGCTTCATCAAGCGTTCCCGTATTGGAAGAGTTAGAAACCGTTCCATTGTCCGTTAATTTGTATGGGGTAATCGTAACTGTTCCGGAATTTATAGTAGCTTCAGAATATGTGCTTCCTCCATCGGTAGATGTATATTTTTTTACTGTCTGAGACTTGTTAAATGCCGAATAACCGGAAGACTCATAACTAATAGAAATTGGCGTACAATTCGTTCCCGATGTCATGGAAACCATGTAAGTACTTTCATATTCAAAACTATATTGAAGCACATCTGAGAATTTATTTAAAGCCGCTAAGTTATTAGGATTGCCGCTTCCCGTAGTCTTTGCGGAACTATGACCTACAATAGCCACGTACTTAGAGTCACTCCATGACTGCGCCCCTAAATCCACATAGTATAATTGTGTATTGCCAAGTTGAGTCATTTTATAATATCCTACGTATGTGGCATGACCGATAACCAAATACATGTTGGTTGCACTCCAATTTGCACTTGAGTTATCAAAATAAACTCGGCCGCCATAAGCATGTTGATCACCTTCCCATAGGGCTTTACAAACTCTTTGCGAATAATACCAAGTGCCATTGAGATAAGTTGGATACGGATATGCCTTTTCCGTAGCAGTTATTGTTTTATCACTTGTTTGCCATGAACCATTTCCTCCATCAAAAATAATATTAGTGTTGGCATCGGCCTTTAAGTTACACTGCCACACTTGATGCCCATCAACCTTAAAATCATTCCATTTCGTCATAGATTGACCAGGCCATGTTGTTCCAGAAGATCCCCAGTTGTGACAATAAAGAGTAGACGTAGCAGACCGCCATGTTCCTCCATTATCTTGCAGACGACCTACTGCATAAATGGTTACCGTAGCCTGTGCGGTATTAATACTTGCTACCATTAGCCCGACGGCGATAAGTAACATTTTCAGCTTCTCATGGAAACTCGATTTAAAGATTTTTTTCATAATACTATTATGTTTAATGTTCATTCTACGATAAGCAATAACTCCACAAGCGAGGAGCGCAAAGAGGAGCAAAATCCACGGTTCGCCAATTGGAGAATTTTCGGATTGTTCACCCGGGTCCGTACCACCACCTAACTTACGAGGACGAGGTCTGTTTGAAGTAGAAGAACCGGCAGAGGGATCAGAGAAGTCGGAAGGAGCATTCATTGTTCCAACTTCGTAAATCTGCGACCGATAAGGAGTGTAGCTATTCAACTGCATCGTTGGCGCATTCCCACTATACATATGCACATCCGATTGGTCCCGATAGGAATTAGACCATTCTGATTGCGCCACAACAGCTGTCGTCAATGACAGCGAAACTAAAACTAACGTAACAATTAAAATAGAATGTGTTTTCATATTCAGTATTATATTTATTCAGTTAATTACTCACCTATAGACATAAAAAAAGCGTGAAGTTCAGTTTTTCTTCACGCTCCCAAAGGCCTTCGCATGCCCGTCATCAGAGTAAAAAAACAACCGAAGTCCACGCCGAATATGTAAATGGTACAGTACGCCCCATGGCATACGTACACGAGATTTACACATCCCGAGGACATTCATTGCTCGTCTTTGGCTGATGACAAAAAGTTGCGAAGTTTTTGAGAGCCGCAAACAACGTCAATAAACGTCTTTTTCAATATGTCTTCTCCACCCCATAGGAGAAGTTCCCTCCCCGGCGTGGAAACGCGATTAAATGCAGGCGCGCATGCATTATATGCACACACATATGCACAATCCGCCGCAAAATTACTACTTTTTGTAATAATATGCAAATATTTTGTGCAAAAAAATTATTTTTGTTGCGAAAAGCGCATTTTTGGAGGATAAAGAGGGGGAATAGGCAGACTAGGAAGCCTAGGGGGAGCTAGGAGAACTAGGAGAACTAGAAATCCTAGGAGTCCTAGGGGGCCTAGGAAGCCTAGGGAGCCTAGATAGCATAGGAAGGCAAGACTGAAAAAAAAATGAGAGGACTAATATCCTCTCACATTTCGTCTGGCAGCCGCCATTTTTTCTTTTATACCACCTTCTTCAAGGAATTGTTTTTCTTTAGCTTTGAGCCAACTCCATATTCCCCTATCCGCTTGATGGATGAGCGTTAAAGCTACATTGCAAAATTCCTCTTTGCTCCACCGCTCAAAATACGGGCGATAGTCCTCGGGATTGTGATGATGGTAGCAGAATTGCACCATTTTTTCGTATCGCGGATGACTTTTATCCCATATATGCAATTCATTCACGCGTAGTTGATCTTCATAATCTTCCCTGAGTTCAATAAGACTACCACGCGCTGTATTGACCAATTTAAGTTCCATTTCCAAACTGGTCATCCCATCCGCATGGCCTTCTGCTATATTTTGCTTTCCGCTACGCGCTGCCTGCTCCATCTGGTCTTTAGTTCGATCGCCCTTAACCAAATAGTGATTTTGATACCAGTAGGTCATATCATACAGGACCTTTGTCTTCTTGTAGAAAATAAAATCCCTGTAATCGCCACCACCATTCAAAAAGCCATTAGGATTAAGCCTTGACATGTTTTTAAGATTTGTTTATCTAGGAGTCCTAGAAATCCTAGAGATTCTAGGAGACCTAGATTGTTGACTATTTATGTTAGCCGACTTGGGCGCCGGGGTGGACGGAACGGGAAACAGTGGTGACCACTAACTTACCGTCCGCATCGACGGCGGAGAGAATCATGCCCTGACTCTCCATACCCATCATCTTACGCGGCGGGAAATTAGCTATATAGAGCACCTGCTTGCCGACCAGCACCGACGGGTCGGGATACGACTGCGCGATACCGCTGAGGATAGTGCGACCACCCATGCCATCGTCTAACTTAAACTGCAGCAGACGCTCGGACTTCTTGACGGGTTGGCAGTCCAAGACAGTAGCCACGCGGATGTCCATTTTGTCAAATTCATCAATAGATGTATCAGCCTTGACGGCTGCGGGTTTCCAGTTAGCGAGTTCAGCCTCTTTCGCTGCGGCTTCGTTCTCGGCTTTGATGCGTGCAAGGCGATCGAGTTGGGCTTGGATAGCATCGTCTTCTATCTTCTCGAACAAGAGCGATACTTCGCCAAGCGGCGCGCCCTCGCGGAGCAAGTCCAAGCTGCCGAGGTCTTCCCAGTTGGCTTTTTCGAGGCAGAGCATTTGACGCAATTTATCCGATGAAATCGGGAGAAAAGGTTCAAAAGCGATAGAGAGATTAGCTGCAATCTGCAGGGCGAGATTGAGCACGGTAGCGGTGCGGTCCATGTCGGTCTTAGCGAGCTTCCACGGCTCAGTATCAGCCAGATACTTATTGCCGATACGGGCTAAGTTCATTGCCTCTTTCTGCGCATCGCGGAACTTAAAGTCCTCAAGCAAGGTCTCGAGTTTCGATTTGACATTCTTAAACTCCTCAATCGTTGCGCGGTCATAGTCGGTGAAACCGGAAGTTTTAGGTACTTTGCCCTCGAAGTATTTCTTGGTTAGCACGAGTGCGCGATTGACGAAGTTACCGTAGATAGCAACGAGTTCGTTGTTGTTACGCGCCTGGAAATCCGCCCAAGTGAAGTCGTTATCTTTTGTCTCCGGTGCATTAGCCGTGAGCACATAGCGCAGCACGTCTTGCTTGCCGGGGAAATCGTCGAGATACTCGTTGAGCCAGACCGCCCAGTTACGGGAGGTAGAGATTTTGTCGCCCTCGAGGTTGAGGAACTCGTTACTCGGCACATTATCGGGCAGGATATACGAGCCTTCGGCTTTAAGCATAGCGGGGAAGACGATACAATGGAAGACGATATTGTCTTTTCCGATGAAATGGATCAAACGCGTCGATTCATCCTTCCACCAAGTCTCCCACTTGCCCCATTTATCGGGCTGTGCGTCGCAGAGTTCCTTGGTATTGGAGATATATCCGATAGGTGCGTCAAACCAGACGTAGAGCACTTTACCTTCGGCGCCCTCTACGGGCACGGGAATACCCCAGTCGAGGTCACGCGTTACGGCACGCGGTCGCAGTCCTCCGTCGAGCCAGGACTTACACTGTCCATAGACATTGGGACGCCATTCCTTATGCTCCTCCAGAATCCATTTCTCGAGCCACTGCTGGTATTGGTCGAGCGGCAGATACCAGTGGGAAGTAGGTTTTTTAACGAGCGCGTTTCCGGTCTCGGCGTTATAGGGATTAATGAGTTCCTCGGGTGAGAGAGTCGAGCCGCATTTCTCGCACTGGTCCCCATAGGCACCCTGTGCATGGCAACGCGGACATTCACCGCGGATATTGCGGTCAGTAAGGAAATGTCCGGTCTCGGGGTCGTAGAACTGCTCGGTTGTCTGCTCGATGAACTTGCCCTCGTCGTATAACTTACGGAAGAAATCGGACGCCATCTGATGGTGAATCTTACTGGTAGTGCGCGAATAGACATCAAAGGAGATGCCGAAGCGCTCAAAACTGGATTTAATCAACTCATGATAGCGATCCACCACCTGCTGGGTAGTGATGCCCTCTTTGCGGGCACGGATTGTTACAGGCACTCCGTGTTCATCACTACCACCGACGAAGAGGACATCACGTCCCTTGAGACGCAGGTAGCGCACGTAGATATCTGCAGGGATATAGACCCCTGCGAGATGTCCGATATGAACCGGACCATTGGCATACGGAAGCGCCGTAGTTACTAAAGTACGTTTAAACATATATCACTTAAAATTAAATATTCTGACATCTTTACTACTATCCACCATGGCGCCGGAGAGGAGTTGTATCAACTCGTCGCGCGTCACGTTACGGATTTTGCCCTCTTTAGCAACCGATATATGACCGGTCTCCTCAGACACGACAATAGCGATGGAATCGGAGTTTTTTTCACTTAATCCGAGTGCCGCACGGTGCCGCAAGCCATACTGTTTAGGAATATTCTGCTGTTTAGATACAGGCAAGATACACGCCGCAGCGTACAAACGATGGCCTACGATAATAAGTGCACCGTCATGAAGAGGGGTGTTCTTGAAGAATATATTCTCAATCAAGCCGGTAGAGATTGCAGCGTCGATATATTCGCCGGTATCGGCATATTCTTTGAGTTCGCTGCCATTAGCGATAACGATGAGTGCTCCGGTCTTGTTTTTAGACATATGCTCGCACGCCATTACAATCTGGTCAACATCCTGTTCCGCCTGCGCTCCGCGACGGCCGAGATGCCCCCAGTTAGTGAACCGCGCTCCGACACGGTAGAAGAAGCCGCGGATCTCCTCCTGGAAGATAACAATAAGGGCGATGGCACCGACAGAAATGATACGATCAAAGAGTGCGCCGGTGAGTTCGAGTTGGAAGACCATCGTTACCAAGAACCAGGCTATCACAAACGCCAAGATGCCCCAAAAGAGATTAACCGCACCCGAACGGCGCAAGAGGCGGAACATCTCGTACATGATGAGCGCCACCAAGAGAATATCAATAATATCTTTTATGCCAAATTGAAAGCCGACCATATGGGATAAAGTTTAAAAGGTGAGAGTTTAAAGGGTTACGGGTTAGGGGATGAGGGATTGGCGGTGGATGGCGACGTCGTGGACGCGAAAGATGGTAGCACCGAGCGAGAGGGCTAATTTATTCGCCTCGACCGTTGCCGCCAATGCTTCATCGGAAGCAGGCTCTACGCCTAACGGTTTATATAACATCGACTTACGTGATAGTCCGACCAAGACAGGCAGTCCTATGAGCTGCAGGTCACCAAGATGGGTCAAGAGTTCGGTACACTGCGCGACATCCTTATTAAAGCCGAAGCCCGGGTCAATAATCACATCCTTAACGCCCAAGCGATGCAGTTCGTCCACCTTACGAATCAAGTATTCTATGACTTCCACGCTGACCGGCCGTTTACCTTCGAGAGGTGCGTTATGCGTAAGTATATAAGGGACTCCCAATTCTGCTACGGAAGTGAACATATCCCCGATTCCACCGGATATATCGTTAATTACATCCGCTCCCCACTCCGTCACTGCCCGCCGTGCGATTTCAGAGCGGAAGGTATCAACTGAGACGACGGCATCGGGATAAGCGGTGCGGATAGCTTTGAGAGCGATATTCAGTCTGCGCCACTCTTCTTCTTCCCCGACGGGTGTCGAACCCGGGCGTGTAGAACAAGCTCCGACATCCAGTATATCCGCCCCTTCAGCCAACGCTTTAGCCGCCATTGCAAGCACTTCGGCTTCGCTGATATTCGTGCAGGAAAAAGCGAAGCTGTCAGTGGTGGCATTAATGATAGCCATCACCTTGGGAGAGGCCAAGGAATACAGCCTTCCTTTTATATTTATAGCAGGCTCAGTCATTCGGACGACAAAAGTACAAAAAAATATTGAAAAACCCATAAAAATTGCGTCAAATAATGCAAAAAATGGCGTTTTTTCGATAAAAATGCACTTTTTTTGAAGATTTTCGTAGAAAAATTGGTCTGTATAAGATTTTTTTTGTATCTTTGCGGGCTGAAATGTGAAATACAACAAATTACGCAATATGAATAACGTATCTAAATTTGTTCTTTTATCTCTCGCAGTGGTTGCAATGACCGCATGCCAGACCCGTGAATTAAACACCAAAGTGTCAAACACAACCGGTTGGAACTACTATGACCAACAGACGACCAATTTCGAAGCCCAAGAGGGAGTAGGCAACGTGAACCCGATAGGCATGGTTGCCATCCAAGGCGGAACTTTCACAATCGGTGAAAAAGACGAGTTTCTAACAGCTCCCCGTAACAACACCCACCGTACGTTGACCGTGAGTTCATTCTACATGGACAAGTACGAGATTACGACGTTGAACTGGAACGAGTATCTTCACTGGCTCGAAGTAGTATTCGGAGATGTAGCTCCGAACCTTGTTCAACGCGCTCAGCCGAAGAAGACTGTATGGCGTGAGGATATGGCGTATAACGATCCGTATGTAGAGAACTACTTCGACCATCCAGCTTTCTCTTTCTATCCTATTGTAGGTGTGACATGGGAGCAAGCGATGGCTTACTGCCAATGGCGTACCGACCGTGTTAACGAGATGGCACTCATTAACGCCGGAGCTATAGCTATTCCTGATTTTGCGTCGTTGCGTCCGACTGACGACGAGGCATTCAAAGAGGAATGGGAGACGACCACCGGTTATCAGATGGAGTCAATTGAAGTGCCCAATCCTGAAGATCCGGAGAACACGATTACCATGTATCGTCCGGGCTACGACTATATCCGCGACAAGTTTGTATTCAATACAGAGAAATATCTGGACGACGCATCCTATGTACCTGAGTACGGTAAGAAGCCCCGCACGAACTCGTATGGTGAGGAGCGCAAGGTGAGCCGTGCTGACGGTATCTTCGTTACCGGTTACCGTTTGCCGACAGAGGCTGAGTGGGAGTTTGCCGCCTATGCCCCAGTAGCCGGTGAGGACGGACTGACTATCGAAGGTAAGATTTATCCGTGGTCCGGTTATCATCCCCGTGATATGAGCAAAGCAACCGCCGGCAAGATGCAAGCCAACTTTGTTCGCGGTCGCGGCGACATGATGGGTGTGAGCGGTTCGCTCAACGACGGTTATGTTATCACCGCTCCAGTAGATGCATTTGCTCCGAACGACTTCGGTTTGTACAACATGGCCGGTAACGTAAACGAATGGGTATTAGACGTATATCGCGAGACCTCATACCAAGAGACATCAGAGTATAACTCCTTCCGCGGTAACATTTATATGAAGCCTAAGAAGAACGAAAAGGGTGAATATGTACTGGACTCTCTCGGTTGTTTCGAGCTTGAGTTCTCCGGCGATGACGACCGCCGTGACTTCAAGGACGGTGACTTTGCTTCCATCATTGACACGGACTATCCGTTAGATACCGTAGGTGTAGAGAACCTGTCCGAGATCAAGTATGACCCGACCGATATCCTTGCTCCTCAAATAACCCGCAACACCCGCGTATATAAAGGAGGTTCATGGCGCGACCGTATTTACTGGCTCAACCCGTCCACACGCCGCTACATGGAGCAAGACAGTTGCTCAAGCACTGTAGGTTTCCGTTGCGCGATGTCCACATTAGGCGACCAGATTCCAAGTCAATTCAGCCCGAAATGAAAATAAGGGTTAGAGATTAAAGGTTAGAGTTTAAAGATTAGAGATATATGAATTTTCCCACAAACGTAAAATACACCAGCGAGCACGAGTGGATTCGTGTAGAAGGTGAAGAAGCATATGTCGGTATAACTGACTATGCACAATCCGAATTAGGCGAGATTGTTTTTGTAGATGTAGATACCGTAGGCGAGACTATCGGACAAGGCGAAGTGTTCGGTTCGGTAGAAGCTGTTAAGACCGTTAGTGACTTGAATATGCCGGTTGAGGGCGAGGTTCTTGAGTTCAACGAGACCCTGAACGACCAACCGGAATTAGTTAATAACGACCCATACGGCAAGGGCTGGATGATTCGCATCTCCATCAAGGACAAAGCCCAACTGGACACCCTAATGGACGCAGCAGCTTATCAGGCTTCACTTTAAGCATAGCACTGCCATCCCTAATATAATAATCCGCGAGACATCAGTCCCGCGGATTATTATTTATATATAGGTGTAGGTTAGAATCCAGAATAGACCACTTCCACATCCATCGGGTCTTGCGGATTCTTAGCACTCATGATCTGGGTAGCAGAAACGGTCTGCTGCTGTTTGATAGAAACGATATAGGTTGTACTATTGCTGGTAGCGGTAATCACATCCACCGGCACCATGAGCATATGCATTGTATCGGGGTTATTGGTGAAGCGCAACTGTTTAGTGAGCAGCGCCGAGAGGTCGTATGAATAGTAATACTCGGTATCACCGGCTTTATTGGTTCCCTTGGTGAGTTCGCCAATAATAGCACATGTATCAGCCGGCAGTTCGCGGTCGGTAAAGAAACGATGCATCGCCGACTCTTTGATAAGCAGCATCTTAGGTGCGGGTTGCGACCAGTCATCCCGACCGGTAGTCTGATCGACATGGTTACAAACATTCACACGCACTTTAGCCATATTGACATACGGACGCTTATCATCAATCCGCGACTGTATGACGGACTGCATCTTTTTCATCGGGAGGGATAAGCGCGTGTATATATTAGCGGGAGCAATAATATAGTTATACAATGCAGCGTCGGCAGAGAGGGCGTCGAAAGTGCCTTGTTTATCGGCATAATTGATACAGTTAACCTGGCGCACCTCGGAATTGGCGTAGAAAGATTTCACATCCGATACGGTAGTATCCTTACCCGCCTTATTATAGGTAAAGGTATAATCGACGTCAATAGCTATATCAACGATATTAAGGAGTGTTGTACTACCGAAGACACCGGCGATATACAAGCCTTTGAACTGTTTGTTGAATGCTTCCTGCGACTCGAAGTCACGCAACTGAAAGAATTTATTCGCAAAAGCGTCATTCATCTTCGCGCGCACCACAGTACTATAGGAATTAGTGGAAGTGGTATAGATAGAGTCCTTACGCTCGGAAGCCATAATGAGTTTCTCGTTCTCGAGGACAGGTTCACTGCCTTCGGATACATAGTCCTGCGGTTTAGTGTTTGTGGCATAGCGTGTTGCGTAATTGAAAGTAGCCTTATCCATCTCATAGGCATTAATTCCAATCGGTGCTTTTCCATCGCCGAACCAAGTTGAGTAAGTGAGTCGCAGATAGACTCCTTTGAGTTTGGCATTATCGGGATATCGGAAGCCGATGGGGCATGCGAACTGCGCCAGTACATCCGCATGGAGCGTACCGTATTTATTCTCCATTTCCCCGAGTAAAAAAGAATCGGGCATTGAGATAATCGAGTCGCAGAGAGTTATGGCTGATTGTATCTCGAATGTATCGGTGCGTACATATATTTCGTCCTCTTTCTCCAGAATAGATCCTCCGGCTGAAAGAGAGTCATCCTTACAGCCACTTAGAGCGAAGGCCAAGATTAACAGTATGGGTAAAAGTTTATTTCGCATTATCAAGTAACGAATTACAAAAATCGGCATAACTATCCATATCATCGCCTTTATAAGGCATAATCGGTTTACCGCTTGTTTGTGCATAATTGAGCAAGCGCTGATTGACAGTAGGCGTTGCAAGAATAATCGCATCGGAGTAATCAATAGCGAGTCGCATCAACTCCTCATAGCCCACGGGGAAGTCGGCGATACTGCGCACGTCGTTATGCGACATGTCGTCCACCAACAGTTTCTGTGTGAACTTAGAGGGGAAGGGCGTCTTATAATCATTATCGTCCAGCGAGAGGATAATCTTCGCATTAGCGAAGAAGGGTGTATCGGCATATGCTGTACGCAGATAGAGCGGTGCCAAAGCCCCCATCCAACCGGAGCAATAAATGATATCCGGCGTCCAGCGGAGTTTTTTGACTGTTTCAACCGAGCCCCGTGCGAAAAAGATACAGCGTTCGTCGTTATCTTTGTACTCGATTCCGTTATCATCGGCTACCCCTTTGCGACGTCCGAAATAGTCATCGTTATCAATAAAATATATCTGAATCCTCGCAGCCTGGATACTTGCTACTTTAATCAACAAGGGATGGTCGGCATCCTCGATAATCAAGTTCATACCAGACAGGCGAATCACTTCGTGCAGCTGGTTACGGCGTTCGTTAATCTCGCCGAACTTAGGCATAAAAGTCCGGGTCTCCCAACCATTAGCCTGGAAGTACTCAGGCAAATGACGATTGACTAACCTTATCGGCGTTTCTTCAGCCAAATAAGGGTATATCTCCTGCGCGAGAAATAATATACGATTAGGCTCATTCATAGGCGTAGTATTTAAGCGGGACATAACTTCCCACTGCAAAGGTACGAAAAAAAATCGATATTTACACAATTTAATCGCATTTTTTTTGCAAATTCGTATATTTTTAGTAATTTTGCGCGTTTTTTTGGATATATATTACACAAAAATATGCAAATTTTAAATACAAAGCAAGAACTCCTCCAACAAGTAGAGGCTTGCAAAAGACAAGGAAAAACAATCGGTCTCGTTCCTACCATGGGTGCTCTTCACCAGGGTCATGCGTCTTTGGTTAAACGCGCCGTAGTTGAGAACGATGTTTGTTTCGTGTCCGTATTCGTTAACCCGACCCAGTTTAACAACAAAGAGGATTTAGCCAAGTATCCTCGTAACATTGAGCGTGATGCCAAGTTATTAGAGTCCATCGGTGCACATTTTGTATTTGCTCCGACACCCGAAGAGATGTATACGGCCGAGGAGATGAACACCACGTTCCAGTACGATTTTGAGGGGTTGGACAAAGTGATGGAAGGCAAGATGCGTCCGGGACACTTCAACGGCGTAGTACAAGTAGTGAGCCGCCTCTTCTACCTTGTACAACCCACCCGCGCATATTTCGGCGAGAAAGACTTCCAACAATTAGCCATTATACACCAGATGGTGGAACGCTCCAAGCTGAAAGACACTTTTGGCGACCTGACGATTGTTGACTGCCCCATCGTAAGACAAGCAGACGGTCTGGCATTAAGCAGCCGCAATGAACGTCTGACCGAAGCGGAGAAGAAACTTGCCACCAATATTTACAGGATATTAAAAGAGTCGGTGGAATCGGCAAAAAAAGGTTATTCCGTACAAGCCATCGAGAAACAAGTGACCGATGCTATCAATGCGATAGACGGATTAGAAGTAGAATATTACGAAATCGTTGACCAATCGACCCTTATGCCCGCCAAGGATTTTACACACGCGATTGGTTGTGTCACCGTTTATTGCGGTCCGGTAAGACTGATTGATAATATCAAGTATTAAAGGGTGAAAGGGTGAAAGGGTGAAAGGTGTGAAGGTTGTGATGGATAAAAATATTCCGTTTGTGCAAGAGGTGTTGGGTCCTTATGCTGATGTTATTGCACTGGAGCCTGAATCCATCACTCCTGATCAGGTGCGCGATGCGGATGCTCTAATTATCCGTACGAGAACCAAGGCCGATGCGGCATTATTAGATGGTTCGCGTGTACAATTCATTGCCACCGCGACGATTGGTTTTGACCACATAGATACTGAATACTGCCAGACCCATGGTATTGCATGGTCATCCTGTCCCGGCTGCAACGCACAAGCCGTATGCGACTACATAGAAGAGTGTTTGTGTGAGCTGTCATTACCCAAGGATGCCACTATCGGCATAGTAGGTGTAGGACATGTAGGCACATTAGTTGCCCAAATGGCGGAAAGAAAAGGATACCATATTCTCCTAAACGACCCACCCAAGCAGATAGGTAAAAGTATCGGTGAAATCGCAGACAAATGCGATTTAATTACTTTTCACACCCCCCTGACTAAAGACGGCATATATCCGACATATCACCTATGCGATGAAAACTTCCTGCGCCGTTGCAAATTCGATGCCATCATCATTAATGCGGCTCGCGGCGGAGTGGTTGATGAACAAGCCTTGCTTGCTTGCGGTCATCCGTTCGTATTAGACACATGGGAGAACGAACCGCATATCCGTCCACAGGTGCTTCAAGCAGCCCGATTAGCCTCTTATCACATCGCCGGATACTCCGTTCAGGGAAAAATCAACGCTTCAGCGATGTGTTTAGACGCTTTTTGCAAACATTTTGGCACTCCGATTTTGTCAATTGACAAAAAAGTAGTATCTTTGCACGCTGAAGCGGGTGATTCGGCTCCGGGATGGATTCAACGCATATCCGAACAGTTGAAGAATCACCCTACCCGATTTGAGCAACTACGTAAACAATATAAATTAAGATAATGGCAAATTTTCAAAGACTCACTCCCCGTTCAGAGGATTACTCCAAGTGGTACAACGAATTAGTTGTCAAGGCAGATTTAGCCGAGCAGTCAGCCGTACGCGGTTGTATGGTTATCAAGCCATACGGCTATGCGATATGGGAGGCTATTCAGGCAGAATTAGACCGTCGTTTCAAAGAAAAAGGTGTTAAGAATGCCTATTTCCCTCTTCTTATTCCGAAATCGTTTCTCAGCCGTGAAGCAGAGCACGTAGAAGGATTTGCGAAAGAGTGTGCAGTAGTGACGCATCACCGTCTAAAAAACGACCCGAACGGTAAGGGCGTGATTGTGGATCCTGATGCCCGATTAGAGGAAGAGTTGATTATTCGTCCGACATCCGAGACTATTATCTGGTCCACTTATAAGAACTGGATTTCGTCCTATCGCGACCTGCCTATATTATGTAACCAATGGTGTAACGTTATGCGTTGGGAGATGCGCACCCGCTTATTCCTGCGTACGGCAGAGTTTTTGTGGCAAGAAGGTCACACCGCTCACGCGACCAAGGAAGAGGCTGAGGATTACGCCCGTACGATGCTGGATGTATATGCCGACTTTGCAGAAAACGTAATGGCTATTCCTGTTATCAAGGGTGTCAAATCTCCGAACGAGCGTTTCGCAGGTGCTCTTAACACTTACTGCATTGAGGCTATGATGCAGGACGGCAAGGCATTACAAGCCGGAACATCTCATTTCTTAGGGCAGAATTTCGCCAAGTCCTTCGATGTCCAATTCCTATCCAAAGAGAACAAGTATGAGTATGTATGGGCAACGTCGTGGGGTGTATCGACCCGTTTGATGGGTGCGCTCATTATGACTCACTCGGACGATAACGGTTTGGTTCTTCCTCCTCATTTGGCACCGATACAGGTAGCTATTGTACCTATCTTCAAGACTCAAGAGCAGTTAGACGCTATCATGGCGAAGCTCAATCCTATTGCCGACAAGTTGCAGCAGATGGGTATTCGTGTACAAGTCAACACGTCCGATAAATATACACCGGGTTACAAATTTGCAGACTATGAGTTAAAGGGTGTGCCAGTACGCTTAGCGATGGGTGGTCGTGATTTAGAGAACGGTACGATTGAAATAGCCCGTCGTGACACGCTTACCAAAGAGACTATTTCTATCGATGGAATCGAAGAGAAGATACAATCATTACTGGAAGATATCCAACGTAACTGCTATCAAAAAGCGCTTGATTACCGCATTGCCCAAACGCGCGAAGTGAACTCATACGAGGAGTTCAAAGAGGAGATTAAGAAAGGCGGTTTCCTTCTATGCCACTGGGACGGAACTCCAGAAACGGAAGAGCGTATCAAAGAAGAGACGAAAGCGACGATACGCTGTATTCCGTTAGAGGCTCTTCCGGGTCACACTAATGAGCCCGGCAAGTGCATGGTAACGGGTAAGCCGTCAGCCGGGCGCGTTGTTTTCGCCATCGCGTATTAATCTGGCACACATTTTGTAGATGCAGTCCCAAACAATGAAACGGCTGCTATACATATTCGTTGTATTGGCAGTGAGTGGCAACCTACTCGCTGCCAATAATCATTTGGATTCCGTGCTGTTCCGCATAGACGGTACTGACACGATGTATATAGCGTTTTTACATGACGTATATGTTTATCCGCCGTTACAATTCAAGAACAAAAGGCAGGAGAAGTTCTACTGGCGTACAGTTCGCGATGTACGGAAGACGCTCCCATACGCCAAACTAATCACAGCAGATATGGCTCAAGCGGATGCCGAATTAGCCAAGTTAGCGACAGACAAGGAGCGTCGCAAATGGTGGAGACAGTACGAACGCTATTTGTTCAAGAAATACGAGAAAGACTTCCGTAATATGTATGCCTCACAGGGTCGTATGTTAATGCTGCTTATGGACCGTGAGTCAGATAAGACGAGTTATGAACTAATCCGTCAGTATAGAGGCAAGGCGTCTGCGGATTTCTGGCAGTTTATAGCCAAGCTCTTCAAGAACGACCTAAAGGAAGAGTACGATGCGGCAGACAAAGACCGCATTATCGAACGCGTTATCACGCTTGTCGAGGCAGGTCAATTATAATTCCCTATTCAGTAATAATTGCTGCAGGCGGTTATAGTCCGTCTTCATGTCATTTACGTACAGTTCATCGGTTAGCAGCCTTTGGAGTTCGCGCCGAATGATATGGTTTTTGAACTTAGGTCCGACGGCTTCGTAGATGATTTGTCTGCCTGCGATGATATTCGGCAGCGTATAGAAGCGTATTTTAAAGATAAACGGTTCGAGCCAACCGAGCCAGTAGGAAGTATAGATACGATAGACCGCCAGTTGCGGGCAACCGAGCAGAGCTGTCTCGAGCGAGGCGGTGCCGGAAGTGACGATAGCGGCTTTTGCGTTATACAGAGCCTGCCACGTATCGTGCGTGAGTATTTCGGTGGTATTGAGGAACTTGTTATAGAACGCGTCTTCAATATTAGGAGCAGCTGTAACGAGGATGCGGTTTATTTGCTTATGAGCCAGAGCTTCCCTCGCAGCGATGAGCATTTTAGGGAGGCAATTTGCTATCTCTCCGCGCCGGCTTCCTGGCACCAAGACGAGGTCGTTGGCAGGATTGAGCGGATGCTCTTGTTTCCAGTGTTCGACAGCCTGAGCGGTCGGGTTACCGATATAGGTACAATGGTATCCGAATTTAGCATAGAAGTCCGGCTCAAATGGGAAGATAGCCAAAACCTCGTCACATAATCGTGCAATCTTATGAATGCGGTGTGTTTTCCACGCCCACACTTTAGGGGGGATATAATAGATGATTTTAAGATTAGGCAGGTTCTTCCGTGCAAAGTCTGCCATTTTAAGATTGAAGGAAGGGTAATCGACTAAGATGAGTTGGTCGGGTTGTTCTTTAATCAGATTTTCTTGCGCGATGCGGAAGTTCTCCTTTATCTGTTTTGCGTGTCTCAAGACGGCAATCACCCCCATAAAGGCCATATTCTTATAGTGTTGGAAGAGGCGGGCCCCTTGTTGTTGCATTTTATCTCCGCCGAGTCCCATGAATTGCGCTTCCGGATCTTGGACCCGGAGCGCTTTCATGAGCTGGGCAGCATGGTTATCACCAGATGCTTCGCCAACGATAAAGAAGTACTTCATACTATCTTATTCGGGCATCATTACGACTTCGAAGACGTTACCGGCATCCACCACCTTTTTGAGTGTTTGTTGTACTGTTTGGGCGTTAACGGCTTTAACAGCATTCTCATAGTCGGCAAGGAGATTGAGGTCATAGCGGTAATAGTCCTCAATTGCATCAATCCACCATCCGTTTTGCTCAATTTCTTCTGCGAAGTCTTTGAGCATAGATTCTTTAGCTTTCTGCAGGTCGTCTTCGCGCGGTCCGTTAGCGATGATTGTTTGCACTTCCTCATGAATGATAGCCATCAGTTTTTCCTGCTTAAGCGGATCGGTATCGAATTGCATAAGGAGAGTAGCGCAAGGCACAGGAACACGTCTCATAAATCCTGCCGTTCCGACTCCGTAAGAACCTCCTTCGCGTTCACGCACCGACTCAAGGTAACGCATATCGAGCACGCGTCCTATAACCTCCATATTGAGTGCGTTATCCAAGGTATATGGCAACTCGTACGAGGTATATTGGATGCGGTTTGTCGCTGTTTTGATTTGCATATCGCGAGTGAAGTAGTTTTTCTGTTCCCCTTTCGGTGCGCGCACACCGTTATCGCGGAAGTTCTCGTGTTTGCATTTTGCCTTAAGCCCACCAATCCATTGTGAGATGAGTGCCCGTGTAGCCTTATCGTCCGGATTGATATTACCCACGAAGATATAAGTAAAGTCGGCGGGATTAGCAAATCTCTCGGAGTAAATCTGCATCACTTTGTCGAGCGATACATTCCGTAGCAACTCGTTGTTGAGCAGCATGACGCGCTCGGAGTGGTTAGCCGCCATAAGAGAAACGGAATCGCGGAAGATAGCTTTATGGTTTTTATCTTTATTTGCCAGTTGGTTAGCGAGCATCCCCAAGAGCGTCTGATAAGCTTCCTCGTCCCGTCTCGGAGCTGTAAAGGAGAGATATAGCAGTTGGAGCATCGTCTCGAAGTCCTTAACAGACGAAGCACCGCTGATAGACTCTTCATAAGCACCGATACTGCCATTAATGCTGACTGTCTTGCCGCTTAGGGCTTTCTGGAGTCCCATATATGAGAAGTCTCCGAGTCCCATGAATGAGATGACGTCGGTAGCGAGTAGTGCAGAAGGCAGGTCCTCCACGTCAATAAGCGAACGTCCACCTTCCGAGTAAGCGTACAGATTGATTTCATCGGATTTAAACTCGGTAGGTTTAATAATAACGCGAGCACCGTTTTTGAGCAGCAATTCGGTTGTACCTAATTCGGAATTCTTGATTGTTTTCTTGATAGCGCCGGCTTTTGGTGCTTTTTTAACAAGTTTATTATCAATTAGTTCCTCTTTTGGTGCCTCTATCTCCATTTTTTCCACTTGTTGGAAGAGGTCGAGAACTTGTTGTTCAGTAGGAATCACGATACCTTCCTTATCCGGTCCCATGATAGCAATACCGGGATTAGGTGTGAAGTAGGTTTGAGCGACTTTATTGACCATATCGACAGTAACCATAGGCAGGAGTTGTTTTGTAAACTCATATTCCCATTCGATACCGGGGCATGATTCATGTCGTGTAAAGTTACGTATATACTCACGAGCAAGTGTTTGGTTCTGCCGTGTAGTGCGCTCGTTGTATGCTTTCTCCATACTATTGAGTGTATTGGTTTTTGCGAGTTCGAGTTCGGTATTGGTGAACCCGTACCTGCGCATTTTCTCCAGTTGGATGAGCAGTTCCGACAGCGCCTCTGTTTCTTTTCCCTCTTTAGGAACACAGATTGCTTTGAATGCATCTTTGAGTTTAAACTCCTCGCCATAGTAAGCATAGTATCCGACAGAAGCAGCGGATGGTTGCATAGCCAATTCGGAGAAGCGGTGATTAAGCATCTGGTTAACGAGTTGGTGCATCAATCCTTGCGCATATTCGGCTTGTGTGCCTTGGAAGGCTTCCGGAAGTTGTGGATGGAGGTACTCGACGGAGATACGTGTTTGCTGCGCCTCTTTGTCAGTAGCGATAGCCACCGTAGGAGCTTCGTAGAAATTAACGGTATAGATTGGTCTTTCGCCTCTATTAGCACGGGCGGGTACATCAGCCCAAAGCGCTTTTATTTTCTGTTCGATTTGGTCCACGTCTATATCCCCGACGACGATGATAGCCTGGTTGTCCGGTCCGTACCATTTTTTATAGTAAGAGCGTAGTGCTTCATATTCGAAGTTATTGATGACCGCCGTATCACCTATAACATCGCGTTTTCCGTATTGGGTGTTGGGATAGAGTTTGGCCATGATGATGTTCCCCATCCGTCCGTTGGCGTTATTACGTGTACGCCACTCTTCGCGGATGACCCCGCGTTCTGCATCTATCTCTTCCGGTAAGAGGAGTAATCCGCAAGCCCAATCGTGCATAACGAGTAGTGCCGAGTCGATGATACCCTCGCGTATAGTAGGCACATCAGATAGTCTATAGACGGTCTCATCAATGGAGGTATAAGCGTTGATGTTCCCCCCAAAGTTCACACCAATAGACTCGAAGTAGTTGATGATACCTTTCCCCGGGAAGTGTTGGGTACCGTTAAACGCCATATGCTCCAGGAAGTGCGCGAGACCGTTTTGGTTGTCCTCTTCGAGCACAGCGCCGACAGCTTGTGCGATATGGAAGTCGCAGCGTTGTTTAGGCTGTTCGTTATGGCGTATATAATAGGTTAAGCCATTGTCTAACTGTCCAAACCTGATAGCGGAATCGAGTGGTAATTTAGGTAATTGTTGTGCATTAGCACAGAGGAAGAACCCGAGAGTAAGGGCTACAAATGATACTCTTTTCATATAGTTGTCGTTTTTGTTTTACGTTTTTTAGGAGCGGGTTGTTCGACCGTTTTATTCGCCTCGATTATTTCATCGCCACGGCTCTTCCATGGCCGAGGTCCGAGGATACGCTCTACGTCCTCTGAAGTGATGACTTCTTTTTCGATAAGCAGTTCCGCCATTGCATGGTGTCCGTCTTTGTTATCGGAGAGGATTTTTTTAGCTCTTTTCATTTGCTCTGCAATGATGGCCGCCGTCTCTTTGTCAATGACCTCAGCCGTATTTTCGGAATACGGTTTCGTAAATCCGTAGTCATAACGTCCTGTAGAGTCATAGAATGATACGTCTTTTAGTTTATCGGACATTCCGTAGTAAGCGACCATAGCATATGCCTGTTTAGTAGCTCTCTCGAGGTCATTGAGTGCTCCGGTAGATGTTTGGTCAAGGAAGAGTTGTTCAGCCGCTCTTCCTCCGAGTAGCGAACAGAGTTCGTCCAAAATATGCTCCTTATTGGTGAGTTGCCGTTCTTCGGGCAGGTACCAAGCGGCTCCGAGCGCTACTCCCCGCGGTACGATTGTGACTTTAACGAGCGGGTTCGCATACTCGAGTAGCCAAGAGATAGTAGCATGTCCGGCTTCGTGATAGGCTATAGAGCGTTTCTCCTCGTCGGTCATGATTTTGGTTTTGCGCTCCAGTCCTCCCACGATACGATCAACAGCGTCCATGAAGTCCTGTTTACCTACATGTTTGTGGCTATTCCGTGCAGCAATAAGTGCTGCTTCGTTGCAGACGTTAGCGATATCGGCTCCCGAGAATCCTGGTGTCTGTTTAGCAAGGAAGTCCACATCCACCGTGTTATCGATTTTAATAGGTTTGAGGTGCACATTAAATATCTCTTTTCTCTCTTGCAAGTCAGGCAAGTCAACGTGAATCTGTCTATCAAACCGTCCTGCACGTAGTAATGCTGAGTCAAGTACATCCGCTCTGTTGGTAGCAGCAAGGATGATTACTCCGGAGTTGGTACCAAATCCATCCATTTCGGTGAGGAGTTGGTTGAGTGTTGATTCGCGTTCGTCGTTACCTCCAGTCATGACGTTCTTACCGCGTGCTCGTCCGACGGCATCTATCTCATCGATGAAGATGATAGATGGTGCTTTTTCTTTAGCCTGTCTGAACAGGTCCCGTACGCGGCTTGCTCCGACTCCGACGAACATCTCTACGAAGTCCGAACCTGACATAGAGAAGAAGGGCACGTTAGCTTCTCCCGCTACCGCTTTAGCAAGCAGTGTTTTACCGGTCCCCGGAGGTCCTACGAGCAATGCGCCCTTAGGGATTTTTCCACCTAATTCGGTATATTTTTTAGGGTTTTTGAGGAAAGAGACTATTTCTTCCACCTCCTGTTTAGCGCCTGATAATCCCGCTACGTCCTTGAAGGTGACTTTGTCTTTTTTATCTTTGTCAAAGAGTTGTACTCTTGCTTTTCCAACTCCGAAGATGCCATTTCCGGCACCACCTCCTATACCTCTGCTCATCCAGAAGATGAAGAGGATAAAGAGTACAAAAGGCAGGACATTAACAAGGATGAGATACCAGTAGTCACGTGACTTAGCATAGCTCACGTCGATAGCCGGCAGCGAGTCCGTCTTACGCTGTTCGTTGACCTCATCGAGGAAGCGTGTGAACTCATCGACAGAAGGGATAAGTGCTTTGATTTCACCTTTTGCTTCCTTTCCTTTGGCGGGGTCTCCGAAGACGAGGACATAGCTCTCGGCACGCACTTTGGCTTTAGAGGTATTATCGTCGAAGACTGTGACAGACTCGATGGCATTATTCCGGATATAGGACTGATACTTAGTATAACTGAGGTCCTTTTGGGGTCCGTTGTCCTCTTTATTACCAAAGAGCCACAGCGCGAAGATGACGAACATCAGGGCATAGAGGATAGTAGAGATAATACCTCGTCCTTTATTCTTAGGGTTTTTATTTTTCCGTCCGTTATCAGGTCGGAGATTCGGTTTTTTTTCTGTACTCATAAGGGTTACGGGTAATGGGTGAAGGGGTTAGATGTTAGCTATTTCGGTAATTTTGCCATCAGACCAGAGGTTCTCGATGTCATAGAAAGCACGCGGTGCACGTTGCATAATATGTACGAAGACTGTTCCATAGTCCATAGCTATCCACTCTGCATTTTCCTGTCCGGCGACAGCGAGCGGATGGATATGAGTAGTGGTACGCACGAAGTCATCCACTTCGTCAGCGATTGCGGCGACTTGTGTATTGGAGTTACCTTCCGCCACAATCATGTATTCGACCGGTGCTTCTTTGACTTTTCGAAGGTCAATAGAGACAATACGTTGCCCTTTTCTGTTTTGGATACCCTCAATAATGGTATCCACGAGTTTTTTAGTAGAAACTTCTTTCATTATCAAATTACATTACACGATTTGGGGCACAAAGGTAGTGTTTTTTTTTCAGATATGCAAATAAATATACGATTTTTACAAGAAAAGTATAGAATAAGCCCATTTTTGGCCCGCTATGTTCCCGTTTGACTTTCGTTCGACCTTCGTTTGACTTTAGTTTGACTTTCGTTCGACCTTCGGGCGACCTTCGGGTGACCTTCGGGAAAAAGGGGATAGAATTTACAACTTTACAATTAATAATTAAAGGATGAAAAATTAATTTACAATTTTACAATTAACAATTAACAATTAAAGGATGAGAAATCAATTTACAATTTTACGATTTTACAATTAACAATTAAAGGAGGAGAAATTAATTTACAATTTTACGATTCTGCAATTAACAATTAAAGGAGGAGAAATTAATTTACAATTTTACAATTAACAATTAAAGGATGAGAAATTAATTTACAATTTTACGATTTTACAATTAACAATTAAAGGAGGAAAAATTAATTTACGATTTTACGATTTACTATTTACAATTAAAGGATGAGAAATTAATTTACAATTT
>ODAI010509185.1_pt1 | contig 22806 bp, 18 predicted proteins | sample 1539321 | NCBI WGS metagenome assembly ODAI01 (sample SAMN02144231, study PRJEB22623) | gut metagenome | biome: sheep rumen | host: Ovis aries | place: New Zealand | reverse complement strand
TGCCGGTTTGCATTTGCAACACGGTCGCAGGAACTGCATGTGGAAAGTTTTAGTTGATAAGTATAAAGCAGGCTGTACATCTTATGCTGAATATGCATAAGATGTACAGCCTGCTGTTTTATTCTTCACAACACTTCAAGAATACGGAACCCGCTGCTCTCCATCGACAGTTGGTACATAAGCTTTTTCATGTGTATATCATTCAAGTCGCCTATAATTGTGAGGTCAAATGTCACCGTACCGCTCTCCGTCTCTTCTTCAACCTGCTCCATACGTTCCATGTTATAGCCGTAATCTCCGATCATGGAGAGGATAGCCGACATGGAATTCGGACGATTCGGACGCGTAAGGCGCAATTTAACTCGCGAAGCATTGTCCGGAATCCGGATTCCGGCAAAGAGCTTCTCTGATACTTCCTCACAGTTATCATAGATCATACCGTACTGGTACATACGGCTTATTTCCATGATTTTTCGGACCATAGCCAGATATTCGGCTTTGCGGTCCTCCGATATTCCGTTCCCGAGCCTCCTCAGAATTTCCTCCTCGCGGTCAGGACGGTATATCGTAAGATCGCCGGATCCGATTTTTGCCCGGGCGACATCGTATGAGCAGTCCATCCTCTCCATCAGAAGATTTCTGATCTTAGAATCGATCGCGTCGATCTCAGCTCTCACTTCAGATAATTTTCTAATGTCCGACATGTATTCCTCTTCATGGTTCTGTTTTCTTTATCCGAAAATGATGTTATTTCACATCCATGTCATACTTGACAGCAGATACCGTTGCCTCTCCGCCTTCCGCAAAGAACTCGACACCGATATCCTCAGGATTCGGATACATGTTGCCTGTGATCGTATATCTTCCGTCGTTGATAAATACTTCGGCAGAAATGACGTCAAGGAATACACGGAACTTGATCGTATCTGTCTTATCGACATCGCATGTGCGGATATTGATGTTCTCTTCCTTGCCTGTGAGCGGAATACCCGCATTGGTGCGGTCCATAACTACGGTTCCTGCATTCCTGTCATAGCGGATGACCGTCTCATGCTCGGTGCCCTTGAAGAAGCGGATGCCGACTGCATTTGCGCTGTTCAGTTTGAACTCTGCTGTGAGATCGATTATGTTCCCCTCGATACCCGGAACGGTCGCTGATCCGTCTGCAATGACCAGGTCCGAGATCTCGACCTTATTTGCATGATATTTCTCAACTTCGCGGACCGGTGCCTGATACACTCTTCCGTCCTTAAAGGACAGCTCGCGCGGCAGCGTGTATGTGCCTGCCCAGTTGTCTTCCTGTGTCGGATATGAGCGATCCCACATTTCCTTCCATGCGATCATAATATTTCGGCCGTCAGGCATCGGCAGATTCTGCGGCGCATAGAAATCGAAGCCCGCATCCAGTTCCTGGATATCCCTGATATCAAAGTGGCCGGTCTCAAAATTCAGCTTGCCGATGAGTGCGAGAGACGAATGTACATTTTCATACATATTGCCGTCCTGCGGAAGGTTCTGCGGACTTGCAAGGATTACATCCGTATCGCCGAAATTGATGTAGTCAGGACATTCGTATACGCCGTCGAGCTTGAAGTAATTCTCGTTGAATCCCGGCGTGCGATCGATCAGCTTGCCCAGATACTCCCAGTGATAGAAATCTCTGGAACGGAACAGGATCATGTTGCCGTAGCCGTTAGCCGGCTCGACTGTGAATTCCGACACGCTTCCCGAAATCGGGCCGTCGGGATCGAATTCCATGGATGGGTTTCCGCCGCTCATATATCGCAGATATGTCGAATAGCTTCCGCTTCCCTCATCCGGTTTATTCGGGTCAATGATTCGTGTGCCGGCAAGGCAGTAGAACCATCCGTCCTTGCGGAAAGGTTTCGGATCACGGAAATCGCTTTTTGCCACCTCGTCGGAAAGCTGTTCCGAGCGAAGAATCGGATTGTTGGCAACTTTTTTGAAAGTTACACCCCCATCGGAAGAGATGGCATAGCACTGTCTCTGGCGGTCCGGCTGAGCAGCTGTGTACATGAGATACAATTTATTATCGATCGCGATTGCGTTGCCGGAGCAGCATCCGCAGATCTGTTCATAATTCTCATCCGGCACAAGAGCTACGGGCAGTTCTTCCCATTTGATAAAATCATCTGTCACATAGTGTCCCCAGTGCATGGTTCCCCATGACGGCTGATGCGGATAGTGCTGGAAAAACAGGTGCGCTTTGCCGTTAAAGTAAATCATTCCGTTGGGGTCATTGGACCACCCGGATGAAACGTTTGCATGATAAGCCTGCTTATATCGTGTGTTAACTTCCAACTTTTTAATTTCCATGACGCTCCTATGGCCTTTCATATTTTTTTCACTTCTTTCCATTATATACAGACTTACACGTAAAAGCACGCGATTTATTCAATTCTTTGAGAATTCTTCGGCACCTTACACATTTCTGTATTTTTGACACATATCGAGAAAATACTCAAAGACCGGCTGCCCGCAATCCGTGTCATTTCTCTCCTTCTCAAAGCACATACGCTCCGGATGCCACTGAACGGAAATGACCGGCAGCTCCTCGTGATAGCACGCCTCGATGATACTGTCTTCTCCCCACTGACACGGCACCATGCCGGCGCCAAGCCTTTTGACCGCCTGATGGTGCGCGCTGTTGGTCCGGATATCTGTTTTGCCGTAAATCTTCGCGATCCATGACCCGGCTGATGCCCTCGTCGGGTGCACCTTATCAATGCCCCAGACACTCGGAGTGTGCAGCATCTTTCCGCCGTATCCGATATCCTGAACCAGCGTTCCGCCGAAATAAATGTTAAGAATCTGATGTCCGCGGCAGATGCCGAGGACCGGCTTTCCGGCTTTCATAAACCGGTCAAGGACCATGAACTGAAGGTTGTCCAGCTCTCTGTCCATCTTCAGGCTGCCGGCGATTTCCTCCCCGTACCATTTCGGATAAACATCATATCCGCCGGGCATAATCAGACCGTCAAATTCATTGACCTCGACATCATAACTGACGGTATCGGCATATCCTCCCAGGTACTGTACCGCATTAACATAGTTTTCAATCTTTTTTCCCGCAGAGGGGATGGCGATCCTGATCTGTCCCGTCATAAGCTCCGCTCCATCCTCTGATAGTTCTGTCTGTACTGCAACTATCATTATAACACGTTTATGGTGTTCTTGCAGAAGATAGATACATTTCCTAACGCAAACCCCTCATTATGCGTTATAATACATATATGTATGATTTTTCTAACAGATCAAACCATAATATTTTGAAAGGCTGAAAAATCTATGAAAGTCTGCTTATTAAATGAATCATTTCCTCCCGTCCTCGACGGTGTCGCCAATGTACTCATAAACTACGCGAACTATCTCCAGGATGACTACAATGCTCAGATTATAGTAGGCACCCCTCGTTATCCCGGCGCAATCTATAACCAATACAGATACCCAGTCGTCGCCTACAGCAGTTTTGACACTGCTGCCCAGGCCAACGGCTACAGGACCGGCAACCCGTTGGTCGAAAAAGAGGTATCCAAGCTTGCTGAGTTCATGCCTGACATCATCCATTCCCACTGCCCGGCTACAGCGACCATCATAGGACGTCTCCTCAGAGAGCGCACCGGAGCTCCTATCGTTTTCACATACCACACAAAGTATGATATCGATCTTCGCAGATATATAAAGCTCAAAGCCATGGCAGACGAAACGATCAAGGCCATGGTCGGCAACATCGAAGCGTGTGACGAGGTCTGGGTCGTGAGCCGCGGAGCAGGTGAAAGCTTAAAGGCCCTCGGATTCCGCGGGGATTATATCGTCATGAACAACGGCGTTGACTTTGACAAAGGGCGTGTAAGCGACGAAGATGTCGCAAAGGCGATCGCCGGCTATGATCTGCCGGAGGATATCCCGATGTTCCTCTTCGTCGGCAGAATCATCACCTATAAAGGTATCCCGCTCATCCTCGACGCTTTAAAGCAGCTTTCCGATTCCGGTCAGGACTTCCGTATGGTCTTTATCGGCAAAGGTCCCGACATGGACGATATGCAGGCAAAAGCACGCGAATACGGCTTCATGGATGACAATGATGTTCCGGGCAAATGCATTTTCACCGGCCCGATCTATGACCGCGACGTCCTTCGTGCATGGAATACGAGAGCGGACCTGTTCATTTTCCCGTCAACATTTGATACAAATGGCCTTGTCGTACGCGAAGCTGCCGCATGCGGCCTCGCCAGCGTTCTCATCGAGGGTTCATGCGCCGCGGAGGGCATCACAGACGGACGAAACGGTTTTACAATTGAAGAAAATGCAGATGCCATGGCCGCCTTCCTCAAGGAAGCATGCAAGGATATCCCTCATCTCCATGAGGTCGGTGACAACGCCATGAATGAAATCTATATGTCCTGGAAAGATGCAGTCGGCGTAGCGTACGACCGGTATCAGGTCGTGCTTGAGAATTATAAAAAAGGGAATAAGACACAGCGCTACCGTCAGGTCAGCGATTACCTGATTCAGGCTGTCGCTGCAGGCATGACCCAGGGCGAGAAGTCCAGACTCCTCCAGCAGGAAGTCATAAACAGTTTTAAGGACACCGCGACCGGCATGATGGAGAACTTCCAGGAAGCCGGCGATACGATCGGTTCTGCAATAGATGAGCTGACTCGGGGCGTAAGCTCCAAGATGACTCTGAATAAAGAGACTCCCGGAGCATTTTTCCGTCAGTTCATAATCGAGCCCGGTCAGACATTACAGTCCAAATTAGATGAAACGACTGCCGAAATCAAGAATTCGATGAGTGAGACACAAGCCGCCATGAAGCAGGGTATAGAAGATGCCTCCAAGGCTTTCAAACAGACCGTAAAAACTGCTACGAGTGTAGAGCTGGATGCATTGGAGTCGATGAGCAACGATAAGGAATAATCGCAGCCCCTGTCTGAACAATACATGTCCGATACCCGCCGCCTTAAGCGGCGGGTCAGCTTCCACTGAGATTAACGATACCGGCTATCACACGATATGGCCGACGAAGAACGGTTGAACCTATGAAAAAAGACATAGATTTTCGACGCTTGTCCTTCTATCAGATCTGGATCCGCAGTTTCGCTGACGGGAACGGAGACGGTATAGGAGATCTGTACGGCGTTTATGACAAACTGGAATACATTCACTCTCTGGGTGTGGATGCGATCTGGTTCTCCCCGATCTATCCCTCGCCGAATGCAGACTACGGATATGACATTTCCGACTACAGAGACATCCATCCCGATTACGGTACACTGGAGCAGTTCAAAAAAGTTCTGAACAAGGCCCATGAACTCGGAATGTATGTCCTCATGGATCTCGTCATAAACCATACATCCGACGAGCATCCATGGTTCCTGGAGAGCAAGAAAAGCAGGGACAATCCCTACAGCGACTATTATATCTGGCGTGACCCGCTCACTATAAAAGGAAAGCGTTTGCCGCCCAACAACTGGTTCAGCCAGTTCGAGGGACTGGCCTGGGAGTATTGCGAGGAGAGGGAACAGTTCTATCTCCATATATTTGCAAGGAAACAGCCTGACCTCAACATGGACAATCCGGTCGTCCGCAACGAGGTCAAAGATATCATGCGCTTTTGGCTCGACATGGGAGTGGACGGATTCCGGGAAGATGTAATTACCTTCATATCCAAGGTGAATGACCTTCCGAACGGAATCTCTTGGCTGCCTGCCATCAACGGTCTGCCCTATTATAAAGACGGGCCGAAGCTCATGGATTACCTGCATGAATTCCGCGAGGTTGCAAAAGAATATAACGCCATTCAGATCGGCGAGGCACCCATGACGCCGGTTAAGACCGCCCTGACTTACATCACCGGCGAGGATCGTGTCCTCGACATGATGATCCAGTTCGATACTATGATGGCTGACTGTATATTAACTGAATATGTATGGCACAGATTCAGTCTTCTTAAGCTAAAACGGGCATTTTCTAAGTGGCAGAACACTCTTCAGGGCAAGGCCTGGAACGCACTGTATCTGGAGAATCACGATCATCCCAGAGTAATAAACCGCTACGGAAGCATCCGATACTGGAGAGAGTCCGGCACGTGTCTCGCCGCCAGCTATATCTTCCAACAAGGCTGTCCATTTATCTACCAGGGGCAGGAGATCGGCATGACGAACATCCACCTGCCGTCGATCGATATGTATGAGGATATTGCTTCCAAAAATGCGTACCACACATTCCATAAGCGGGAATCAGAGGAGATGCGCCTCCGAAGGATCCATATCTCGAGCCGTGATTCTTCCCGCACGCCGGTCCAGTGGGATAATTCGAAAAATGCCGGCTTCTCTGAGGCCAAACCTTGGTTCTATGTGAACCCGAACTACAAAAAGGTCAACGCCGCTGCCGAGGAGGAAGACCCAAACAGTATCCTGAACTTTTACCGCAAATGTCTGGCTCTCCGCAAGAGCACGGACACACTGATCTACGGTACTTATAAAGAATACTATCACCTCAGCTCAAAGATTTTCGAGTATGAGCGGTCCCTTGACGGGGACAGGTACCTGATAGTCTGCTCCTATTCGAAACAGGATACCGGACTCAGAATGCCGAAATTCTGGCGTGATGCGGAGAAGGAGATTGTGCTCTGCAACTATAAAAAAAATGGGCCTGAGTTAACACTCAGACCTTACGAGACAAGGGTATATCATATGTTGAATCCGCGATAAATATAGAAGTGAAATTCTTCATCGCGAAATTGTACTCACGATGAAGATGAGTGTCTCCTTGTGCGCGTATCATAGTCTAACGTCACGAGTATTGCGCGATGAAGAATAACGGGCTGTCGCATCAGGCATTGTTGCCATAATATATTGCAGACATTTGAAAATAACGTCTGCAATATATTATGGCTCACGCCTATGCAACAGCCCCTCTTTAATTCCGTCTCACTTCACCCAAAAATTCACCGGCTCATAATCTCTGAGCGGCGCAAGGAAACCCCGCTCCGCCAGCTTCTCCTGTATAAGATCCAGAGTCTCCTTGGAATCCGCGCTGACCGTGTGATAGTGGTAGCCGCTCGTGACTTTCATGAGCAGGCTCGACTCTCCGCTCTTTATCTGATCGAGGTATCTCTGAACCTCCCAGCGGGATTTCAGGTGAAGATCTGCCCTGACCACATTGTAAACTTTGTGGTAGACAAACACGTCTTCCACTCTCCCGCCAAGATCCACAATGAGATTCAGTTCTTCCTCTACTTCCTCTTCTGTATGTCTCACCTTGAAAACCCTGCTCAGAGACTCTGTGGACTGAAGGTAATACCCTCTGCTGGTGGAAAAGATCTGCATTCCGTTCGCGCGAAGGAGTGCTATGTCCTGAACGATCACCTGCCGGCTGACTTTCAGGCTTTCCGACAATACTCTTCCGGCCACCGGCGATTCACTTTTGCTGAGAATCTGTACAAGCTGCTCTCTGCGTTTCTCACCATTCATTTTCTCTGCCTCATAAAACCGAAGTTATCTATAGATCCATCTTTCATGAATATAATAACACATTACGGACAAGAAAAAAACGAAAAGCGACAATTGTCTTGTCAGGTAATTTGACACCTCCGATCTTACACCGGAAAGCTGTCAGTTGACGCCTTTTCCGTCACCCCTGCTTTGTCATCAAAACGATAGTTTCCACATTTTCGGTGAACGGGAACATATCATAGGCCACAGCCTCCCGCGCCTTATAGCCATGCTTCTTCAGCCATCTGAGGTCTCTCGCCAACGTCGTCGGCTCGCAGGAGATGTAGATAATCCTGCCCGGTCTCATATTGACCGCTGCCTGCATGAACTCCTCAGTGGAGCCGCTTCTCGGCGGATCCATAAAGATGACCTCGCACATTTCCTTCTGCTCCACCATGCCCATGAGGAAAACGCCGGCGTCATTTTCATAAAATGATATATTGCGAATATCGTTAGCGCGCGCGTTTCTCACCGCATCCCTGACCGCATCGCCGTTCAGCTCAATTCCGATGACTTCCTTCGCTTTCGCAGCGGCTGTGATGCCGATCGTGCCGATACCGCAATACGCGTCGATCACTCTCTCACGGCCGGTCAGATTCGCGAACTTCATGGCCTGGCGATAGAGCTTTTCCGTCTGCACGGAATTCACCTGATAGAACGACTTCGGTGAGATGCGGAACGTGTTTCCGCACAGCTTGTCCTCGATATAACCCTTTCCGTAGATGACGATTTCCCGGTCGCCGAGGACCATGGAGGTATGCTCGTCGTTCACGCTGATCACGATCGTTGTGATCTCCGGATGCTTCTCAAGAAGTTTCTCGACAAAAGCGTTCTTATTCGGCAGGACCGCTGACGCCAGCACAAGGACGACCATGACCTGCCCGGTCACATGTCCCGTACGGACCATGACATGGCGAAGAAGTCCGTATTCGCTGTCCTCGTCATAAATCTTGATTTTGAAATCACGGGTCATCTTCAGGATATCCTGAATGATTGCATCCGCTCTCTTATCTTCCAGAAGACATTCCTTTACGGGGACGACCTTGTGCGTTCCCTGCTCATAGATGCCGCTGACATTTCTCTCTCGGCGGCCATCCTTAACATGTGCAAAAGCAGCGTTCACCTTGTTCCTGTAATGATACGGATCATCCATGCCGACAATACCGCTCAGTTTGACGAACGGTTTCAGAAGCTCGGAAACATATTTCTCCTTGTACTCCAAAGTCCATTTGTAATCGAGACCGATGAAACTGCAGCCGCCGCAACGCTTGCGAACCGGGCACTTCGGAAAACTCGACTCAGGATCTACCTTCGGAATTTCCGGAAGTCCGCGAACAGCCCTCATACCTGTGCGGGTGGCCGGAGATTTTCTACGGGAATCTCCACGGAAATCACTCCGGGAGTCTCCTCGGGAATCACTCCGGGAATCTCCGCGGAATGTACCCTTACGATTGTCCGCGCCGCGGTCCCTGCGTCCGCTCTTTCGATCTCTCTCTCGGGAGTCAGCGGAAGCAGCCTGTTTTCTGTTCGCCTTCTCGCTTGACTGTCTGCCGGTTTCCTTTTTCTCTGTCGCCTCATCCCCCTGAATAGGCTGCCCTTCTTCGAGCCACTTCTCATACGCGCGCTTAATATCAAAGCTCATGTCAACTTCTTTTCTTCTGGACATTTTTACCTCTGTTCAAATTCTTCCTGTGATGTTTTCCTTACATGTCTCGTTTTCGGGACTTAAATATCATCCGTATCCATAAATCTGCACAGTCAGAAATATTAGCGGATTCCGGGCAGAATTGCAACTGCATTTTTGCCTCCCGGCGCATGCTCTATTACTGTTAATAAGGCTTGAGCGGAATGAAGACTCTGCTTCTGCCTGAGCACCATGAGTAACTCAAATGCCCTGCTTCTGTCCGGGACATCCATGAGTCAGGAATGCCCCGCGATGACTCGCGGGGCATTCCCTTTGCTGAAAGATGACTATGCAGATATATGAAAAGGCATTTCTGCCTATACGTCAGTTCCGTGTGCCGTGTATTTTATAGATATTATAATACTGTAATTATACCATCATTGCTTGACAAATCCATACAAAAATCAGTCGAAACTTGCAGTATCTCTGCAAAAATACGTCCAAATCACAATTTTTTCATGCTGTGAACTGCTCTTGTTTAAGCAAAAAATGCAAAGTAGACAAAACTTGCGGTCTTTTTTAATTGTTCAGTCAAAAACCCTTGCATTACCTGCCTAAATACGCTTATATTAAATTTACAGACATACGCGAAATACTCTCATAAGCTGCCTTTCGATTGTTTTAGTTTCGTTCCATGTATCGGGAGGACTACATGTATTCATTACACTATAAAGAAAAAAATGATTTCGAAATCTTCCGGATGAACTCTCAGCACATCCCGCCCCATCTTCATAAAAACATTGAATTCGCTTACTGCCTCGAAGGAACTCTGGCCGTCGGTGTCGGCACAACTCTTTACGGGCTGGAAAAAGGAGATCTGGCCGTCATATTTCCGGAACAGATCCATCACTATCAATCTTTCGGAGCGGAAGGCACCACGCTTTATATGCTGGCAACTCCTTCCCTGAGCGGTTCATTCATGCAGACGATCACAACGCTCGTACCTGTCGATCCGATCATACGCGCCAAGGATGTGCATCCTGACATCTACTATGCACTTGAGACGCTCGATGTGGACAAGGACAGCCCGCACGACGATATCCTGCACCAGGCTTATGTCATGATCATCCTCGCCCGGATACTGCCTTATCTCCAGCTCAAAGAAAAAAGCACCGGTACCGGCGAAAACCTTGTCTACCGGACCGTATCCTACATCGCAGAGCACTACACAGAGGAAGACCTGACGCTGACAAAAGTTGCGCATGACCTATTTGTAAGTCCGTTCGCACTTTCCAGGATTTTTTCAGGCACGTTCCACATGAATTTCAACAAGTATCTCAACATCACAAGACTCGAATATGTCCGATACCTGCTTGAATACACCGACCAGTCTATCACAGAGGCCTATGAAAATGCCGGCTTCGGCAGCCAGCGCACCTTTAACCGGGCTTTCCGGGAGCATTTCCACATGACCCCGAAAGAATACAGAGAATTGAACCAAAAAGAATGGGGCAGTCGCATTTAAAATGCGATGCCCCGTTTCATTTTCTCTTTTATCTCAACTATCTCTGACCATAAATCCCGTGCCAAGTTTCACGACCGGAACTTGGAGTATGACCGTTCACCTTTTATTTGACCGGTACACAATGTTTGTCGTTGATATCCTTGACTTTCTGAACACGCTTCACATACTTCTCAGCTGTGAAAGCATCTGTTGTCATCCAGGTATTGACGATTTCTGTCGAAATCAGCGTTCCGATAATCTTAGCCCCGAGGCAGAGAACATTGGTGTCATTGTGCTGACGTGAAAGAGCAGCGCAAAGTGTATCCTGGCAGACTGCCGCATAGATGCCGTTGATCTTGTTGGCGATCATAGCGCTTCCGTATCCGACGCCGTCTACAAAGATTCCTCTGTCGCATTCGCCTTTCGCGACCGCGAGTGCTGCGGGATAGATGTAGTCCGGGAGATCGGCCGGCTCTGTGTCATAGGTACCGAAGTCAACAACTTCGTGTCCCATCGCCTCGAGCTGTTTCTTGATCTCGTTCTTCATGTTGGTGCCTGCATGGTCATTTGCCATTGCAATCTTCATAGCATATCCTCCTTTATTTTTAAGATTCCCGCTTGCATTTCCGATACATTCGGGAAATTCTGTAACGTATTCAGATGCAGCCGTCCGGCTGCCCTGATTCGAATATTTTATTCTTCATCGCGAGATTGTACTCCCGATAAAGCCGGATTTCACTTTGCGCGATGAAGAATAAATCTCACTGCCACACTGCAACCATCTCCAGATATTGCCCGGTTTTATTGAACGAAATATATATCTGCTCGTCCCCAAACATATAAAAAGCACCGGATTCACCGTAATCGTAAAAATAGATCGTAAAGTCGTCGGTTGTATAATGCACATCATTATCGTTTTCCCATGCCTTGATGAACCTGTCGATTGTATCCCAATCTATACCCAGTTCGCTCGCAGTCTTTCCGAGACTCTCTGTCACATAATCCGTAGACTTTCCGGACAATGCCCTTACTACCACATCCCGATCTATCTGATGCGATATATTTTGGCAGGAAAAATCCAGGTATTCTTTATTTCTGTAGACATTCACAAAGTTCGCGTCTTCAGAATAAGCTCCCGACACAATACCGTTTTCCTCATCGATATTCATCTCAAAGCCGTTTTCCTCGTAATTGGCGACAAACTCCTCATTCGTCATATCGAAGAGTTCTTTTAATGTTGATTTTTCTTCTATAACAGAGTTGTAAATGTTATAGAAACTGTTGAACTCTTCATCCGACATATTGAATCCGTCTTCCTTCGGGTCATTAGTATCGACCTGCGTGCTCGGACGGGAGGAAATGAAGTGAGTGACCAGAGGTATAATGAGCCGGTTCAGGAAAGTCAGAAAAAAGATCATGAGCAAAAATACACGAACGGGTCCCATCTTTCTTGTGGTTTTTGTCTTTTTTTCTTTTCTGGCCTGGCTCCGTACGAACTTTGACGTATTCATGGCTCGGCTTAGCGTCGAATTGCTCTCCTGAACATTTCGACGGACCGTTTTCCAAAGCGTATCTATATCATCAGCTACTTTCCCGGGTCCACCGCCTAATCTGTTCTTAGCCGCCAGTGCCTCCGCGTAGCTTTCCTTCTCCACAGAGTCCAGAAATTCTTTTTTTCTCTGCTCTTCTTCTAATTCTCTGTGTCTCTCTAAAAGCTGCGCTTTCTTTCTTTCCCACTCCGCATCATTCGCCCTGCGATTCTGCTGATTCGGTCTGCGATTCTGCTGATTCGGTCTGCGGTTTTCAATCCGGTCAACCTTATAGGAAGATCCTCCCGGCAAAGGGGAATAAAGCAGTTCATCCATGCTGCCGCCCGGGAGCGGTGCCTCCAGAATGACATCGAGATGACTTCCCGGAAGCTCACCATATAGAAGTTGATCCAGATGGCTTCCCGGAAGTTCCGATTTCAAAACATCATCGATATACTGCCCAGGCATATCCTCGTATAAGAAATCGAGGTCGGCAATACCTTCGCCATCGCCCGGCGTATTCAGTACTCCGTTAATCTTATCAGCCATAGTTTAGCTCCCCGCATATCGTCTGTTTAAATATTCGTGTATCTATCTTATCGGAACCTGCTTCGCAGGTTCTGATAAGATAAATTATACCATATTCATTACTCTACATCATCCCCAACATTAGGATAGATTGCGACGACTTCTACCTGCGAATCTCACACCGCAGCACCTCACAGACCGCTGCCTTGTACTCTCTCACTGTTTTCGATTTTCTGAGCCTTTTAAGAGGTTTCTCAGCATTCAGGAACATAGTGCCCATGTACCACCAGAGCTCCTTCATTTTGCTGATGACATGGGTATCCCCTGAGAGCTCTTCCAGATATCCGCCGAGAACGTCATCATGAAAAGCGCGAAGAGTCGCGGCATCAAGAGAATCTCCACCTCTGATTTCCCGGACAAGCGCCGGATTGGCGATCAGTCCTCGGCCGATCATGACGCCGGTGAAATGAGGATCATCCCAGAATCGCCCGAGAATACTTCGGTATTGCTCTGCGGTATTAATGTTTCCGTTGTAGCAGACGGGGATCCGGCTTCGGCTAAGAATCTCTCCGAATGTATCGATGTGGGTATCCCCGTTATAAAACTCCCGCATAGTCCTTGCGTGGACGATCAGTTCGCTGATCGGATAACGGTTAAATATTGAAAATATTCTCTCCCACTCATCCGTCCTCTCCACCCCGAGACGCGTCTTGACCGAAACCCGCAGACCTCCTTTGTCCGCATGCATATTCCGATTGCCCCCGTCTCCGGTTTCCGCCCGTTCTGATGCGTTTCGTTCACTACTGTCGCCGACTTCCGCCCGTTCTGATGCGTCTCGTTCTCTACCGCCTCCGACCTCCGTCCGTTCAGCGGCAAGAAGCCCGTGGCGCTGCAACTCTTCGAAGATGCTCTCCAGAAATCTGTCCAGCTCATCCGGTTCTCCGAGAAAGGCAGCACCCTTTCCCTTAGATGTCACGGTCGGCGACGGACAGCCGAAATTAAGATTGATCTCCCGATAACCCAGTGCAGTCAGCTCATCCACGGTCCAGAGAAAATCATCCGTATTTTTTGTAAGGACCTGCGGAATTGCACAAAGCCCGACATTTTGTGCCGGGCTTACGTCTTTCTTCTCTTTATTCTTCATGGTATGCGTTGCGTGAGCTGCAATGAACGGCAGATAATATCTGTCGATACCGCTGAAGTGATGTGCGTGCGCGCTCCTGTAAACATGGCCGGTGATTCCTTCCATGGGAGCAAAATAAATGTTGTGATCAGTTCTCTTGTCAGGCTCCATGCAGCACCTCACCAGCGCGTGATTGATGCACACTCGATGGGGCTGTATGCATATTTTACAAAATCCTCTACTTCATCAAGTGTGTCGAATGCGGCAATGCACACCTGATTTCCCATCGCACCGGCAAGTGCATCCGGCATTCTCGTGATCATCTTGCATTTCTCGCCGAATCTGTTTCCGATATCTTCCAACGAGTGATAGTAGGAAATCCCGTCACGTCTTCCGCAGTAGATGCAATACCGGGCAGCTCCTTCGACCGGATGTCTGTTCTCGTCAAATGCTATCATATCAGCCCATATTCTGAAGCAGTCGGCACTCTGGCTGAAATTCAGCATATCCGGTGTAAAACCGCCGGCAGGTCTCATATTCACCTCAAGACCGACGATATCACCGCGCTTGCCTACTCCTTCCCGGTCCTCTGTCAGACGGAAAAATTCAAGATGGAAGAAACGGCTCCGGACTTTAAAGGCCTTGAGCGTTCTCTCACCCGCGCTGCGGACAGACTCTGGAATACTCTTATTTACATAGTAAAAACATGGTTTCCCCTCATTCACCATATCCATGATGGAACCCGGCGTTATATGGCTCGCAGCAAAGAGCACATTGGAATTCGAATCACAGACGCCGTCGAAGGTCGTGACTTCTCCCTTTATGAACTCCTCCATGATATACGGAACCGTCGGCTTATTCCTGAAGAACTCTTCAAGATCATCATCGCTGTTCAGCTTCCAGGTAGCCTCAGCTCCGACTCCACGATCCGGCTTCACGACGATCGGATATCCTGTCTTCTCCGCAAATGCGTATCCTTCTGACAAATCCGTGACCATATGCCATCTTGCTGTGGGGACGCCGGCCTTAGCATAGTATTTCTTCATCTCGGATTTGCTGCGGTAGCGCACGATCTCGTCTGACTTCAAACCGGTCGTGATGTTAAAATCCGTGCGGAGGGCTGCATCCTGCTCCATCCAGTACTCGTTGTTACTTTCGACCCAGTCAATCTTGCCATAGTGAAAAGTAAAATACCCCATTGCACGGACCATCTGGTCATAACTCTCCAGAGTATCCACCTTAAAATATTCAGTCAGGGCATACTTAAGTTCATCATTCAGTTCATCATACGGTGCATCCCCGATTCCGAGAACATTCACACCATTCTCGTGAAGTCCGACACAGAACCTTGAAAAAGCTTCCGGGAAATTTGGGGATATGAAAACAAAATTCATATTTTTCCTCTCTCATCTTCTGTATTTTTCACGTTTCACAGTGCATTCTATCACACATCCGCACTTTATTACAGTAAAATTGTTTCATTGAGTCGGTTCTGTACCTCTCATTTCATGATTTGGCTCATAAAAATGAAATTCAGTTGATTTTAGTAAAACTCATTGCTATACTTTGCATGAAATATGATTGTCATGCAATTGCATATGCTATTGCACAGTTTGTCGTAATCAACCTCGTGTTCAAAATATTTGAGGTATTTGCAAATGAAAAGAAAAATTATTCTCATCATTGCATCCATTTTGGTTCTCTCACAGACCGGCTGCGGGGAATCCCTGATGATTGAGGATGCGACGGAAGCTGTCGATGACAGCTCTGTCTCAGGCGGTGATTCCTCCGAGGCAACTCCTACTCCACGGCAGCCTTCCGGAGGTGCAGCCGCGATCATCGGTCAGCTGAACTCTCATTCAGATGAGAGCAGCACTCCGGAGACGCCTGATTCAGGCAGCGATATTTACACGGCTGATTTTGTGAACAGTTCCAACAAGGATGTCGTTGACCTCATTCCATACGAGATTATGGATCTTGACCCTGACCGGGATGAGGAGAGCGATACCATACAGCTTCGCATCAACGAAGACAGCAGAGATCACAAGATATCGAGCCTGCGCTTCTGGATTGACGGGACCATCAACGATTTCGTCTGCGATGCGGATGAATATGATACATTCCGCGGTGCCTATGTCTGCGATCTGAACTTTACTGACAATGTAAGCAATCTTATAACCGTCTTTACCTCGTCGAGAACAGGCAGACATCAGACTACGATTTACTCTTACGATGATGACATCGTGACTCTTTCCGGTACATTCGGCGGCTTTGTAGACTTTCTCAGTATTGACGGTGCCGGTGATTTTTCGATCACGGAGGTGACCGATATCAAAACTTCGGAATACGGCAACATGTATGTGAGGAAGAATTTCCAGACCACCCAGACATACGATTCTGAAACCAACGAGAACGTCCAGGAGCTGACCATCGCTTCCAATTCGATCGGATATTACCCTGAAGAAGGGCATTTCGCGATCGGTTATCCGTTCTCTCTGAAGAAAGAGTTAACACTCTATGTGAACAGTGAAGAGAGTTATGAGACGGGAACTCTCCCGATCAACTTCAGAGGCGTGATTCAGGAAGCCATCATAGAAGATGAAAACTATGAGAAGCCAAATGTGTTCCGGGTCGAACCGGAAGACGGATGGACCGACAGTGAGACCAATGTAGATTCTCCGATTTACGAGCCTTCCGGCGCAGGATCCGATGACTTTGATCCCGATAATTATTCGGGATGGATTTCCTATACGGAGCTCACGGATGTTGCGAACGAGGGATTCCATACAGAATCCCAGCAGTAATGAAGCAGAAAATGTTCTGAAAAGATAATAAAGGTCCTGCTCACCCGTATCATTAGCAATTGTTTCGGGATGAAGCAGAAACTATCCTGAGAGTGTAATGAAGGGGCTGTTGCATCAAGTGATATGCCACAAAATATCGCAGACGTTATTTGAAAATGTCTCCAATATTTTGTGTCGATACCTAATGCAACAGCCCCTTCTATGTTTATATTCGATTTAATCTACCACCAGACTCATATCCGCCGTGAACGGCTGCTTCAGACTCAGCCCGTTGGCGAACTCCACATCCGATTCACCGTTGACGGAGAATTGCACACTTTGAACATTACAATCCTCCACAAGAGAATTAACGATTGAATAGATGGTGGCTTCCGGACTGACGGTGAGAACATTTGCCTGAAAAGAAGAATCCAGATTGACGTAACAGATCCCGTCGGAATTCGTCACCGATACGATCTGTACATTGGGCGGTACCGTCGGATGATTTCCCCTGACTTTCGGACCGTCGATCAAACGCTCTACAATCGCCCACTCAAGCGGCATACTGCTGCTGTAGTAAATCGCTCTCGACTCTCTCTTCAGATGCTTGCCGTCCTCGGAAGCATAATACAGGTTGATAGATGCATGTGAATACGTGTTGATCTGACGTCCTGCATTTTCGATAAATGTATCTGAAGTCATGGCACCGATTTCCTGTCCCTTGGAATCCGTGATCGGTTTTCCGTTCACTGTGAACATAACTCCTTTTACATGCGGAACCTTCATCAGGGACCTGACAATACCTGCGCGGACAAGAACCTCTCTCGGTTTCTCCATCTCATGATATTCTTTCGAGAAATCAATCGTGACATTTCCGTTCACGACCTCACATCCCTGCACGGTGACATTTTCCGTGAGAAGCCTCTTGTGTTTTGCTTCCTTCGGGCCTGCAATGATCGCCTTCAGATAGCCGTCGATCGACTCCTCCATATTCTGTCCGTCGTCCGTATACGGCTCAAACTCGAGTGATTCCTCCTCATCGTCCAGACAGTAGACGACATTCTCCGCCTCATCTCCCACCGAACTGCCGGCGCCGAAAGCACAGCCGGCAAGCAGAAAGATCGCCATGGTCAGATATAAAATTATTAGGCTGATTCTGCGCATGACCGTACCTCACTTCTGATGCTTTAGCGGAATTCTGACCTGGAACGTCGTCCCCTCATTCACCTTGCTGTTCACTTTAATCACACCCCTGTGCAGAACAATAGCGCTTCGCGCTATGGCCAGCCCCAGACCGGTTCCTTCGATCGTAGTTGAGTGAGACTTATCTCCGCGGTAGAATCGCTCGTAAATGTAATCCTGCTGATCTGCCGGAATTCCGACACCGCAGTCAGCCACGGTTATATAAAAATACTTGTGATCGGCCGTCATGGATATGCGAACCCATCCGCCTTCCACATTATATTTGATTCCGTTCTCAATAAGATTCGAGAACGCAAGGGAAAGCTTGCTCTCATCCACCTCCGCATAAACGTCGGGCATCGGCTCAACGAGCAGCGTGATATGATTCTTGGTGGCTATGGGTCTGAGCCTCTTAATGATTCCTTCGATCATGTTCGGAATATAGCAACGCTCAATATTCAGAACAGCAGCCTTCTTATCCAGACGTACCATTGACAGAAGATCCGAAATAATTTTGTTCTCGCGGTCTATCTCCTGTGTGATGTCCTGCATGAACTCCTGATATATCTCAACCGGAAGTCCTTCCTGTCCGTTCAGGGAATCCGCGAGGACTTTCATAGAAGTCAGAGGCGTTTTCAGTTCATGGGAGACGTTGGACACGAACTCCTGTCTGGAATTATCCATCGCCCGGACGCGGGACAGCATCTGATTAAAGGCCGTCGTGATAGCAACCGTCTCTGTGTAATCGGGGACAGAGATTGCCTCATCCTCATAACCGTCCGTCACGTCTTCGATAGCATGTGTTACGCGCATGAACGGTTTCACAAGCCATCCGGAAAGAAAATACCCGATAATCAGAACGAACAGAAGCGCCAGTACTATTACGATCAGTCCCTGTCGCTCGAGGATTCTTGTATTCTGTACGATCTCGTTTGTCGATATGGAAATCAACATGACGCCCTCGACTCTCCCGGATGCCGTCAGGAGAGGAAATGTCATCAAAATGTACGCATTCCTGTCATCGTAGGAAGATGTTCCCTTGCCGGTTGTAAAAGTGGACACGACCTCTTTCGACACAGATGTCTTGCCCGTATCGACATCGTACGTATCCTTAACAACGCGAAAATCCGAATCTGCGATCAAAATGCGGCCGTTATAGACATTGGAAAGAAGAGACAGCTCGCTGTTGATAGTCGGAGAATCCAGATTATCAAGATAGCCTTCTGTCTCTAAAGATTTGCACAAAATTTCGCACTGGTTCTTTACACTGCTTTCGCGTAAAGAAACAGCGCGGTTCATGTAGCCCCGCACGATAATTCCCGTTCCGATCGCGCACGGTATGATACCGATCAGGATCAGAATGACAGTTATTCGAAAGCGAAGGCTCCTTAAAAAAGAAAATTCAAATTTATTGTCAACTCTGGAAAAAATGGCTTACACCCCGCATGCTTATCTTCAACTCTGGAAGTAATATCCCACGCCCCACTTCGTATGAACAAATTTCGGGTCGCTGGGATTCTCCTCAATCTTCTCGCGCAGACGGCGAATATGAACATCGACCGTACGTACATCGCCCGGATACTCGTATCCCCAGACAATATTCAGAAGATTCTCGCGGCTGTACACCTTATTGGGATTGAATACAAGCAGCTCGAGAACATCGAATTCCTTGGCTGTGAGATAGACTTCCTTATCGTGGACGTAGACCCTGCGGCTCTCGCAATCCATGCGCAGCCCGGCAACCTCTATCGTCCTCGCTTTTTCCTTCTCATCGGCGCTTTTCTTTGATCTGCGAAGAATTGCCTTTATGCGGGCCTTCACCTCAAGGATATTGAACGGTTTTGTAATATAATCATCCGCGCCGTATTCAAGGCCCAGGATCTTATCCATATCTTCTCCCTTGGCGGTCAGCATGATGATCGGGACAGAGGAAAAGTCCCTGATCTGCTGACACACATCAAGTCCCGAGATCTTCGGGAGCATCAGATCCAGCAGGATGATATCATATTCAGTTTGTTTTGCGAACTCAAGCGCCTCTTCTCCGTCATATGCACAGGTCACGTCATATCCGTCCTGCTCGAGAGAAAATCGTATGCCCTTGACAATCAATTTCTCATCATCTACTACCAGTACCTTTTTTGCCATCTATATCTCCTCATCTTTCAAGTCATGCCCGCAAGAGACGGTGAGGTATTCGGGTCAGCACAGCTGACTCACATCCAAACCCAATTTCTGCACATCCTTGCAGAGCATCCGTTATTCGACTGTTATATCATTCTTAATGTTGTTGAACAACGCATTCTTGATGCCTGTGACCTTCATGATATCCTCAATGGTCTCAAATGCGCCGTTCGTCTCTCTGTACAAAATAATTGCCTCAGCTCTCGATTCGCCAATACCCGTCAGTGTCTGCAATGTCGCTGAATCTGCCGTATTGATATTGACTTTTCCATCCGCAGAGACACCTTGTGACCGGCTGTTGCCGTTCCCGGATTCTCCTGTCGTTCCTGCAGTAGCGTCTGCAGCAGTTCCCGTATGCCCGTCAGTCCTGTGAAAAGCACTGCTCGCAGTCTCCTCTTTCGTCGGCACATAGATCTGCTCACCGTCATTCAGGATTCTGGCTTTATTTATATAGCTGCCGTCCGCATCCTGCCCGAGCCCGCCTGCCTTTTCAATGGCTTCGAACACACGTGAGCCTTCCGGCATTCTGACGACGCCGGGGGAAATCACTGCTCCGCACACATCCACATAAATTGTAGCGTTTCCGCCCGATTCATCGCTCTCCGCCTGCGGATCATCCTGTGCTGACGGGAGATCGGAAGTATTTTCATCATGCTCCTGCGGCTGTTCTTCAACCTGCGTCTCCTCTTCAGCCTGCAAAATCGATCCGCTTAAGTCATCGACAAAACGTACATCCTCGGACGTCTGACCGTGTGCCGCACATCCACTGAGCAGAATAAAAACCATGACGCAGACAGCCATGGAATTTCTGAAATTATAAAACATCGTGCACCTCCGAAGAACATAGATATGCCTCCGACCGTGCACGATACTATTGTAACGAAATAATTTATGCTTGACAAGTCACTTTCGCATGATGTTTTTCTGTTCTGAAACAGTGTTTTGATTAAGGCAACAACCATCGATTACGGATTGTTCCGTGCTTACGCACACCTCAGATACAGGCTTCAAGGATACGGACAGTCTCATCGACATCAGCTTCCGAGATGACGAGCGGCGGAACAAAGCGCAGTACATTGTTGCTGGCGCTGATGATCAGAAGGCCCTTCTCGAGCGCTCTGTTCGTGATCGGTCCCACAGGACAATCCGGTGCGAATTCCAGACCGCGGATCAGTCCGAGTCCTCTGTGCGCGACGACTTTGTCTGCATGGCGAGCGGCAAAGGCATCCAGAGCATCCGCCAGATATTTTCCCATGGATTCCGCATGAGAGACGATGTCATTTTCCCTGAACAGTTCAAAGACCGTATTGACCGCCGCGCAGACAAACGGATTTCCGCCGTATGTCGTCCCGTGGTCGCCCGGGACCAGAGAATTCGCCGCGACTTTCTCGTTCAGGACAAATGCCCCGACCGGCACGCCGCATCCCAGAGCCTTCGCACATGTCATGATGTCCGGCATGATTCCGTAATGTTCATAAGCCCAGAGCTTTCCGGTGCGGCCCATACCGCACTGGATCTCATCCAGAATGAGGAGAATATCCTTCTCGTCGCAGATTCTGCGGATCTCGCGGATGAATTCCGGATCTGCCGGATAGATTCCGCCCTCGCCCTGGACAGTCTCCATGATGATGGCGCAAGTGGAATCGTTAACGAGAGCCTTCACGCTCTCGATATTATTATATTCCGCAAATACGACGCCTCCCATAAGCGGCTTGAACGGTTCCTGATAATGCGCGTTGCCGGTGACAGACAGCGCGCCGACGGAACGTCCGTGGAAGGAACTCTTCATCGCGATGATCTCGTGATCATTCTTCCTGTCCTTCAGCCACGCATATTTTCTTGCGGATTTGATTGCACCTTCGATAGCCTCCGCTCCGCTGTTCGTGAAGAATACTTTGGAGAGCCCCGATGATGTGACAACTGCTTTTGCGGCGCGCGCGAGAGGCTCATGATAGTATAGGTTAGATGTATGAAGGACTTTGTCGATCTGTCCTTTCAGAGCATCATCGTAACCGGGATAGTGGTATCCCAGCGCATAGACGGCTATGCCTGCCATAAAATCAAGGTATTCCTTGCCTTCTGTATCCCAGACACGGACTCCCTCTCCACGCTCTATGGAGAGCGGGTAACGATTGTATGTGTGAAGTACAAACTCATCGACAGTCTTCATGATTTCATTCTGTGTCATAAATGCACCTGCTATCTTTCCTTTTATCTTAATCTGTTTCCCACTTCATAATGCTGAACAGTCGCAATCAACATGATATGTTTATTCAGTAACTGCTTGTAGGAAATCTGTCATGGACATCCCGAAATTATTTTGTTCCGTGAAAATATCTGCTGTCATCACGGTCTATAATCGCCGTTCCGATACCGCGATCCGTAAAGAACTCGAGAAGAAGGGAGTGCTCCACTCTTCCGTCCAGGATATGTACTCTGGATACACCCTGTTCTATCGCGGCTATGCAGTTCTGCAGCTTCGGCAGCATACCGCCGCCGGCGTTTCCTTCAGCTATAAAGTCTCTTGTCTCCTCAACGGTAAGCTCGGATATCAGCGTAGTAGGATCATGCGGATCCCGGTAGACACCCTCGATATCGGACAGGAATACCAGCTTGTTCGCTTTCTCGGCTGTCGCAATCGCGCAGGCAGCATCATCCGCGTTCACATTGTAGGACTTGAAGTCCTCCTCTCCCATACCGATCGGGCAGATGACAGGAACGAAGTCCTGGTCAAGCAGCGTATCGATCAGCGCGGTGTTGACTGTCGTAACCTCACCGACATATCCGATGTCCTGACCGCCGGGCAGCTCCTTCTTTTTAACGAGCATGGTA
>ODAI012785778.1_pt1 | contig 22813 bp, 24 predicted proteins | sample 1539321 | NCBI WGS metagenome assembly ODAI01 (sample SAMN02144231, study PRJEB22623) | gut metagenome | biome: sheep rumen | host: Ovis aries | place: New Zealand | reverse complement strand
TCAGTATGCCCGCGAGGCCCTCACCGCCTGCGGCAACATGATCCTGGGCTCCGACTCCCATACCCGTTACGGCTCCCTGGGCAACATGGGCGTGGGCGAAGGCGGCGGCGAGCTGGTCAAGCAGCTCCTGCGCAACACCTGGGACATCAACGCCCCTGAGGTGGTGCTGGTGTGGCTGGAAGGCAAGCCCAAGCACGGAATCGGCCCGCACGATGTGGCCATTTCCCTGGTGAAGGCCGTTTTCGAGAGCGGCTTCGTGAAAAACAAGGTGCTGGAATTCGCCGGCCCCGGCGTGAAAGAGCTTCCCATCGACTTCCGTAACGGTATCGACGTGATGACCACCGAAACCACTTGCCTGTCAAGTATTTGGATTACGGACGATGAAGTGAAGAACTACTTCACCATGCACAACCGTCCAGAGGCTTACAAAGAGCTGAAACCCGGCAAGGTGGCCTATTACGATTCCATGATCCGGATAGACCTTTCCACGCAGGAAAGCATGATCGCCCTTCCTTACCATCCGTCCAACGCCGTGAGCATCCACGAGCTCCAGGCCAACCCTGAAAAGATCCTGAAAGCCATCGAGGAAGACACCAAGAAACGCTTCGGCGACAAGGTGCATCCGGACCTCCTGTCCAAGATCCGGGACGGCAAGGTCCATGCCGACCAGGGCATCATCGCCGGCTGCTCCGGCGGTACCTACGACAACCTCTCAGAGGCCGCTACCATCCTGAAGGGCAAATCCATCGGCAACGATTACTTCACCATGAGCGCCTATCCGCAGAGCACTCCGGTGTATCTGGCCACCACACGCAACCACATTGCCGAAGAGCTCCTGGAGGCCGGTGTGGTGATCAAGCCCGCCTTCTGCGGCCCTTGCTTCGGCGCCGGCGACGTGCCGTCCAACAACGGCCTGTCCATCCGCCACACCACCCGCAACTTCCCCAACCGTGAAGGCTCAAAGCCCGGTCAGGGACAGATTTCCATGGTGGCCCTGATGGATGCCCGTTCCATCGCCGCTACGGCTGCCAACGGCGGTGTCATCACCGCCGCCACGGACATCGACTATGAAGACACGCACAAGCCTTACAGCTTCGACGGCCGTATCTATGAAAAGCGCGTCTATAACGGTTTCGGCAAGGCCGACCTTTCCGTAGAGCTCCGTTACGGTCCCAACATCAAGGACTGGCCCAAGATGTATCCCATGCAGGAGAACATGCTCCTGGAGCTGGCCGCCGTCATCCACGACCCGGTGACCACCACCGACGAGCTCATCCCTTCCGGAGAAACCTCCAGTTACCGTTCCAACCCGCTGAAACTCTCCGAGTTCGCCCTTTCCCGCCGCGTTCCCGAATACGTGGGCCGTTCCAAGCGCATCCAGGCCGACGACCTGGCCCGCCGCGAAGGCAAGCTCACCCCCGAGCTGCAGAAAGCCCTTTCCGTTGCCGGCGCATCGGCCGAAGATACCTCCTTCGGCTCCTGCGTATTCGCCAACAAGCCCGGCGACGGCTCTGCCCGCGAGCAGGCCGCCTCTTGCCAGAAAGTGCTGGGCGGCGACGCCAATATCTGCTACGAGTATGCCACCAAGCGTTACCGCTCCAACTGCATCAACTGGGGTATCGTTCCTTTCACCATCGGCCCGGACACGCCGTTCAATTACGAGGCGGGGGACTATGTCTTTGTCCCCGGCATCCGCAAGGCTATCCTGGACGGAGCGGAAGAGATTGACGCCAAGGTGATTACCCGCGATGGCCACTGCACGCCCATCCACCTTTATTTCCAAAACCTTACCGCCGACGAACGGGAGATCCTTGCCGACGGCTGCCTGATGAATTACTATAAAAACCGCAAATAAATATCATGGAAAAGATTAAAATGACCACGCCGCTCGTCGAGATGGACGGCGACGAAATGACCCGGATCCTGTGGAAAATGATCAAGGACGAACTGATCCTTCCCTTCGTAGACCTCAAGACCGAATACTATGACCTGGGGCTCCCGTACCGCGACAAGACGTCGGACCAGGTGACCATCGACAGCGCCAATGCCACCAAGCGCCTGGGTGTTGCTGTCAAGTGCGCCACCATCACCCCCAACGTGCAGCGCATGAGCGAGTACAACCTGCACCAGATGTGGAAGAGCCCGAACGGAACCATCCGCGCCATGCTGGACGGCACCGTGTTCCGCACACCCATCACCATTCCCAGCATCCATCCGGCCGTGAAGTTCTGGAAAAAGCCCATCACCATCGCCCGTCACGCCTACGGTGACGTGTACCGCGACGTGGAAATCCAGACCACCGAGCCCGGTGTGGCCAAGCTTGTATTCGAAGGCGTGTCCGGCGAGCGCATCGAGGAAGTCATCCACGAGTTCGCAGGCCCCGGCGTGATCGAGGGCATGCACAACACCGACAAATCTATCCGCAGTTTCGCCCACGCCTGCTTCAAGTACGCCCTGGACGTGAAGGAAAACCTGTGGTTCGCCACCAAGGACACCATCTCCAAGAAGTACGACGGCCGGTTCAAGGCCATCTTCGAGGAAATCTACGAGAAAGAGTATAAGGAGCAGTTCGAGGCCGCCGGCATCGAGTACTTCTACACCCTGATCGACGACGCCGTTGCCCGCGTCATGCGTTCCGAAGGCGGTTTCATCTGGGCCTGCAAGAACTACGACGGCGACGTGATGTCCGACATGGTCTCCACCGCTTTCGGCTCCCTGGCCATGATGACATCTGTCCTGGTGAGCCCGGACGGCAAGTACGAGTACGAAGCCGCCCACGGCACCGTAACCCGTCATTATTACAAGTACCTGAAGGGCGAGGAAACTTCCACCAACCCGATGGCGACCATCTTTGCCTGGAGCGGCGCTTTCCGCAAGCGTGGAGAGCTGGACAACCTGCCGGAACTGGTGAATTACGCCAACCAGCTGGAGCAGGCTTGCTTCGACACCCTGAACGAGGGTCTGGAAACCAAGGACCTGGTGAACCTCTCCGAAGGCATCACCCCGAAGGGCCTGACCTCCCTGCAGTTCCTGAAAGAAATCCGCATCCGTCTGGAGAAGCGCCTGGGTGCTTAATTATTCCCAACCAATCCTGTAGGAGGGTGACTCGCAAAGTCACCCTCTATTTTTTATGTGGATGGAGATCAGCCCAGGGGATAGAAGAGGGATTCGTAGCGGCTGTTCCAACTGCGGTCGTAGTGCATGCGCACGGTGCGGGCGCTGGCGAAGGCGTTGAAATTGGCCCAGGCCTCCAGGAAAAGCACAGCGAAGTCTGTGCGGTTATGGAGGGTGAGGGCAAAGAGGGTGTACACGGCCGTGATGTACACGCAGGCGCGTTCCCGGTCGTCGGCCTGGGGGGTGGCGGGAGTGGCCAGGGGCAGCCGCTGGCTCTGGGCGAAGGCCAGGTCTGCGATGGCGTCTGCGAGAAGGGCTTCTTCTGAGGGGGTGTAGAGCTGGATGCAGTAGCGCTCCGGGGCAAAGCGGCGGGCAGCGACTTCTTTATCCAGGGCCGGAAGCGGATCCGGCAGGGGACGCTCGAAGTAGCGGGAGAAATCTGCCTGGCCGCGGAGGAACTGCAGGGCCAGGACACAGTAGTCCCGGACGCTGGCCTCGATGACCATCGCATAGGGGGCTTTTTCGTCTATCCGGGACAATATTTCTTTTACCGTAGCCATTACAAGATGTAAATATAAGCATTTTTCACTAAATTTGTGCATCATAATACCCCAAGATATGAAAATCGTTTTTCTGGATGCCATTACCATGGGAGACACTTCCCTGGAAGAGATTGCCGCCCTGGGCGAATTCGACATTTATCCCAGTTCCACCCCTGAAGAGGCGCGGGAACGCGTAAAAGACGCCGATGTGGCACTTCTGAACAAGGTCGTCGTGGACAAAGCCTTCCTGGACGCTGCTCCCAAGCTAAAGCTGGTGTGCGAGGCCGGGACAGGCATCAACAACATCGACGTTGCCCTGTGCAAAGAGCGGGGAGTCATCGTGCGGAACGTGGCGGCTTATTCTACGGATTCCGTGGCCCAGATTGCCTGGATGCACATCCTGAACCTCTCCGGGCGGGCTTTCCATTATCAGCGTTTTGTGCAGGAGGGGTATTACAGCCGCAATGTGGTGCACGTGGATTACCGGCATCCTTTCACGGAGCTCAGCGGCAAAACCCTGGGTATCGTGGGGATGGGTGCCATCGGCCAGAAGGTGGCTTCCATTGGAAAAGCCTTCGGCATGAAGGTCATCTATTATTCCACTTCCGGCACCTCCCATTGCACGGAGTACCCTTCCGTTTCCCTGGACGATCTGCTTGCCGACTCGGATGTTATCTCCATCCACGCCCCTTACAATGAGCGTACGGCCGGGCTTATCGGCTATAGGCAGCTGCAGCAGATGAAGCGTTCGGCCTTTCTGGTGAATACGGGAAGGGGAGGCATCGCCGTAGAGGAAGACCTGGCCAGGGCCCTGGACGAAGGCCTGATCGCCGGTGCAGCGCTGGATGTTTTCGTAAAAGAACCGCTTCCGGCCGATAGCCCCCTGATGAAGCTGCAACATCCTGAAAGACTGCTCCTTACCCCGCACATTGCCTGGTATTCGCAGGAAGCCCGTGCCCGTTTGGCGCACGGGATGGCGGAAAATATCAAGAAAGGCTGGTAATTTTTTCACATTTTTTTTTGCAGAATTAAAAAATCTTCCTACCTTTGCGGTGTACTATTAAACTAATACACGCGCAAAGATATGATTACTGTCAAAAATCTTAGCTTCAGTTACGGGCAGAAAGAGGTCCTGAAGGATATCTCGATGACTGTCCGTGAAGGCAGCATCTATGGTCTCCTGGGAGAGAACGGCGTGGGAAAAACCACGCTTCTTACGCTGCTGGCCGGTTTGAAAAAACCCAAACGGGGGAGTATCGACGTGGACGGACGGGATCCTTTCAGAAGGGAGCCGTCTCTGCTGTCCGAGCAATTCTACCTGCCGGACGAGGTCGCTCCCGTCCGCGCAAAGGCGATTGATTTCGCCCGTGAGAACGGGGCCCTCTGGAAGGCCTTTGACCTGGGCAAGTTCACCGCTATCATGCAGGAGCTCGAAGTGGACCTGAACCAGCGGATGGACACCATGAGTGCGGGCCAGCTCAAAAAGACCTGGATTTCCTTCGCCCTCTCCTGCAATGCCCGCCATTATTATATGGACGAGCCCACCAACGGCCTGGACATCCCTTCCAAGGCCCAGTTCCGCAAAGCCATCACCAAGTACACGGCGGAAGATGCCGCTGTGATCATTTCCACCCACCAGGTTCGGGACCTGGAGAACATCATCGACCCCATCATCATCCTGGACAAGCAGGATGTGCTGGTGAATGCGTCGCTTCAGGAGATTACCGCCAAGCTGTATTTCGACTACGGCTCCCAGCTCCATCCGGATGCCCTGTATGTAGAGAATACGCCGGGCGGAAGCATCCAGGTTTATGCCAATCCGGACGGAGCCGAGTCCAAGGTTAATCTGGAGGCTTTTTTCAATACCGTCCATACCCACAAGGACCTTGTCAAATCCATGTTCAACAAGTAAGCATCCACTGCCATGACCAGCGAAATATTCAATTTCAATCGTTTCTGGAATTATTTCCTCTTCGACCTCAAACAAATGTGGCGAAACCACACGGGACCTGCCGTGTTTATCGGCGGACTGGGTGTCATCGTGTATGTGATCTGGGTGCTGCTGTCCCTGCTGTTTGACACAAGCTGGACGGGTCCGTCCCTGGTCGCCAGGGCCGTCATCTTTATCGTGGCCCTGCTCATCCTCGTCCTGTACCAGTCGCGCACCTACGGCTACCTGACCGACAAGCAGAAAGGATCGGCCTGGCTCATGATTCCGGCCTCTTCCTTGGAGAAATTCATTTCCATGCTCCTGATCACCCTGCTTGTGATTCCGCTGCTTTTCGTGGTGGTGTTCCTTGTCGCCGACAGCATAATCTGCCTGGCCGATCCCACCGTAGGCGCATCCCTTGTGGGTACGGCCATGCACGGGATGAGCGCGCTTTCCAGCGAGATGCCGGAACTCTCGGGCAGTATGTTCATCAATCTTTCCACCGGTACGATTATCGCGTTCATCATTGTCGGATTGGCGAGCAACTTCCTGTATTTCCTGCTTTGCGGGATCTGCTTCAAGCGCTACAAGATCCTGGGAGGAATCGGCCTGGTTTTCGCCTTCGAAGTACTTCTGAGCGTCCTGGCCTCCATTTTCTTCCCTATCTGGTCTGAAAATCTGGTATATCTGGACGAAGTCTCCGCCGGTCAGATGGTGACCCGCACGGTCAACTGGTCGCTCACCGTCAGCATCCTGGTTACGCTGGGGCTTGCCGCCGGCATCTTCTACCGCATCAAAACCTTAAAGCACTAACTATGGACTTCAACGCAGACAAACCTATTTTCCTGCAGATTGCCGATTCGCTGTGCGACCGCATTCTGTCAGGAACCCTGAAAGGGGAGGACCGCATTCCCTCCGTACGGGAGTTCGGCGCCGAGATCGGCGTGAATCCCAATACGGTCATGCGCACCTACGAAAAACTCACCGCAGACGGAATCATCTATAACAAAAGGGGCATCGGCTATTTCGTATCCTCAGATGCCCGGGAACATATCCTGTCCTCCCAGCGGAAAGAGTTTCTGGAAAAAGACGTCCCCGCCATCCGCACACGCCTGGAGCTGCTGGGACTGGATGCAAGTGTATTTGAAAAGTAAACCGATATGAAAACCATCAGAATGATTATTGCGGGCCTGGTTGCCGCCGCTTCCCTTACTTCCTGTGTATTTATCGGCACCGGAGGGGGCAAAACGGTCAACTGCAAGGGTCCTGTCCAGGAGAAATCCCTGGACCTGAAAGACTTTGACAGAATTGTCGTAAACGGCCATGCCGACATTGTCGTCTCCCAGCGGGAGAGTTTCTCCGTGCAGGTGCGTGCCAACGAGGAAGTGTTCGATTACCTGGATTACCATGTGGAAAACGGTTCGCTGATCCTGGAGACCAAGGATCATGTGAACCTGCGCGCCGAGACATTCGACGTGACGGTGGCCCTGCCCATCCTCAAGGACATTTCCTTCCAGGGTGCCGGTGATTTGGATTTGAAGGGCGGTTATTATGCCGATGAACCTTTGGCCATGACAGTCAATGGCGCCGGAGACATGGAACTGCGTGATATCCAGGTGCCGTCCCTTTCCATCACCATCAACGGCGCCGGGGATATCGAGGCAAAGGATATCGACGTGGACGAACTTGCCGTGAGCGTGAATGGCGCCGGCGACGTGGAAGTGTCCGGCAAGGCAGGCAAGGCCCGCTTCAGCGTGGCCGGTGCCGGAGACATTGATGCCCTTGGACTGGACGTCCAGGATGTGGAGACCCACAAGACCGGGATTGCCTCCATCAAATTGAAGAAACGTTAGTTAAACATAAATTGAATGCACACGCAAAAGAGCCTGTTCCACTGGGGAGCAGGCTCTTTTGTATATGGATGTGCGGAAGATTACCAGCCCAGCACGTAGGCGAAGATGAGCGGAGCCACGATGGTGGCGTCTGACTCTACGATGAACTTGGGCGTGTCCGGTGCCAGCTTGCCCCAGGTGATTTTCTCGTTGGGGACGGCGCCGGAATAAGAACCGTAGCTGGTGGTGGAGTCTGAGATCTGGCAGAAATAGGCCCAGAGCGGAGTGCCTTCCCAGCCCAGGTCCTGCTCCATCATGGGAACGCAGCAGATGGGGAAGTCTCCGGCGGTGCCGCCGCCGATCTGGAAGAAGCCCACGCCGGGGGCGTTCTTCTTGTACCAGTCTACCAGGAACATCATCACTTCCACGCCCTGGATGACCATGTGCGGGTCGTATTCGCCGCGGATGACATGGGCGGTGAAGATGTTGCCGGTGGTGCAGTCTTCCCATGCGGGGCAGATGATGGGGATGTTTTTCTCGCAGGCGGCCACTACCCAGCTGTCTTTGGGGTCTATCTCATAGTACTGCTCCAGGACGCCGCTGCGGATCATCTGGTAGATGAACTCGTAGGGGAGGTAGCGCTTGCCCTCTGCCTTGGCTTTGTCCCAGACCTCTACCAGGTGTTTTTCCAGACGGCGGAAAGCTTCCTCTTCCGGGATGCAGGTGTCTGTGACGCGGTTATAGTGGTTGTCCAGGAGTTCCTGTTCCTGCTTGGGGGTGAGGTCCCGGTAGCCGGGAACCCGGTAATAGTGGCTGTGGGCCACCAGGTTCATGATATCTTCTTCCAGGTTGTTGGCGCTGCAGCACACAAAGGCAATCTTGTCCTGGCGGATCATTTCTGCCAGGGAAATGCCGAGCTCTGCGGTGGACATGGCACCGGCCATGGCGAGAAACATCTTTCCGCCTTTATTGAGCAGGTCTTCATAGGCCTTGGCGGCATCTACCAGTGCAGCAGCATTGAAATGACGATAGTTGTGGGTGATGAACTGAGAAATAGGTCCCTTTTCCATTTTATTTAAAAATTCGCCCCTGCAGGCGAAACCAGTCTTTGGTCTCCAACCTGCAGAGTTTCATGCAAAAATAGACTAATTTTTCCTTTTCAGCAAAAGAATTCGTAACTTTGTCCTTAATATGAAAACCAAAATGAAAATTGACGGCCCCAACGGGCTTTTGTCAGCCGTTCTGGAAGTTCCGGATGGCAAGGATACTTGTCCGCTGGTGATTCTGATGCACGGTTTCATGGCCAATAAAAAGCTGGAACCCCTGAAATCCGTGGCTGCTTTGCTGCTGGAAAAGGGAATCGCGGCGCTTCGGTTCGATTTCGACGGCCACGGCCGTTCGCAGGGGCGGTTCCGGGATATGACGGTACTGACGGAACTCTCCGATGCCAAGGCCGTGTACGATGCCGCCCGGAAGCTTCCCTTTGTCAGCGATATCGCCTTTCTGGGGCACTCCCAGGGCGGTGTTGTGGCCGGCATGCTGGCCGGGGAACTGGGCTGTCCCGCCGTGAAGGCCCTGGTGCAGCTGGCCCCTGCCGCCGTCCTCAAAGACGACGCCCTGAACGGCGTGCTCATGGGCAAACACTATGACCCGGCAAACCCGCCGGAGAGGCTGCGGGTGCTTTTCCATACGGTTGGAAGGAATTATTTCACTGTGGCCCAGAAGCTTCCCATTTTCGAAACCTCTGCCCGGTATACAGGTCCCGTCCTGCTGATCCATGGGAAGGAGGACAAGATAGTCCCTTACTCGTACAGCGAAAAGTATCAGAGCGTTTATCCGGACAGCACCCTCCGGCTCCTGGACGGGGAGAACCATATCCTCTCCAAGCGCCGGAAAGAGGTGATCCAGACGTCCGTGCAGTTTTTAACCGATAAATTATAATTATGAACCTTTTCCCGGATCTGGCTAAAGCCTATACAGAGGAGCACTTGTCGGCCCGTCAGGCACAGCGGCTGGCAGAATTCATCGCCTTCGGCCCCATTGTCTTCCAGACCAGCCGGCTCATGCTGAAGTTCGGTATCCTGGATGCCCTGCGGGACCGGGAACTTACCCTGGAAGAAGTGGCGAAGGGTGCTGGAATCAGCACTTATGCCGCGAAAGTGCTGCTGGAAGCCTCCCTTTCCATCGGCACGGTGCTGGTGAACCCGGAAACAGACCGGTTCTCCCTGTCCAAAACTGGCTGGTTCCTGCTGAACGACCCTGCCACGCGGGTGAACATGGACTTCAACCACGACGTGAACTATGAGGGCTTTTTCAAGATGGAGGAGTCGCTTCTGGAAGGCCGTCCAGCCGGGCTGGAGCACTTCGGCGGCTGGCCCACCATCTACGAAGGCCTGTCTTCCCTGCCGGAGCAGGTGCAGAAAAGCTGGTTCGGCTTCGACCATTTTTACTCGGACCATTCCTTCGAAGAGGCGCTTCCCATTGTCTTTGCCGATAAGCCCCGGCGCATTATGGACGTGGGTGGCAATACGGGCCGCTTCGCCCAGCGCTGCGTCGCCTATGATCCGGACGTGGAAGTCGCCATCGTGGACCTGCCCCAGCAGATCGGCCTCATGAAAAAGGCCACGGCCGGGGATCCCAATGCCAGCCGGATCCACGGATTCGGCACCAACCTGCTGGACAGCGCCAACGAGTTCCCCCAGGACCTGCATCCGGACGTGATCTGGATGAGCCAGTTCCTGGACTGCTTCTCGGAGCCCCAGATCCTTTCCATCCTGCAGCGGGCGGCCAAGGCGGCCGGCCCCGAGACCCGTCTCCTGATCATGGAAACCTTCTGGGACCGCCAGCGCTTCGAGCCCGCAGCCTTCTGCCTCACCATGACCAGCCTTTATTTTACCGTCATGGCCAACGGCAACTCCAAAATGTATCATTCCGACGACATGATCGCCCTGGTGCGCCAGGCGGGATTCCGCGTGGAAACCATCCACGATTCCCTGGGGCAGGGGCACAGCATCGTCGTCTGCAAAAAAGCTTAATAATATGACATTGAACGAAATTCAAGAGAAAGTGAAGACCTTCCTCGTGGAAGAGCTGGAAATCGATGAAGACAAGATCGTGGGGGATGCCCGTCTCAAGGAAGACATGGGGATCGACTCCCTGGAAGTGGTAGATGTGGTGGTACTGGTAGAAGAGGAGTTCGGTTTCAAGATGAAGCCGGAAGACTTCAAGACCCTTCTCACCCTGGATCAGTTCTGCCAGTTTATTGCAGACCGGGTTGGCTGAGCTTGCCCATAAGGATTGGAAGGGGGCCACGGATGGTACGCCGTGGATGCACCGTGCCCTCATCGGCCTTTTCCGGTGGGTCCCCCTCCCGGTAATGTACGGCCTGATGGGGTCGGCCATCCCTGTCTATTTTGCTACGGACGGAAAAGGGAGAAAAGCCTCCTACCGTTTTTTCAGGCACAGGATGGGTTACTCCCCGATAAAGGCTTTCCTGCATGTTTTCAAGAACATGTACAAGATGGGGGAGGTCGTGATGGACCGTTTCGCCGCCTATGCCGGACGGAAATTCCGGATTACCGGAGACAACGACATGCTCTATGACGCCCTTTCTGCGAAAGAGACGCCTTTTATGCTGCTGGCCTCGCATGTGGGCAATTACGAGATTTCCGGATATATGCTGCGTACCCCAAAGCCGATGAAAACCCTGGTTTATTCCGGGGAGGCCGTGACGGTGATGCAGAACCGCTCGCGCATGTTCGGCGGCAGCAATATACAGATGGTTCCGGTGATGGAAGACATGTCCCACATCTTCGCCCTGAATGCTGCCTTGGAAGCCGGAGAGATTGTTTCGATGCCGGCCGACAGGGCTCTGGGGTCGGCCAAAACGGTACGATGCCCCTTTTTCGGGGAAGAAGCCGCTTTCCCTTCCGGGCCGTTCACCCTGGCGCAGCGGCGCGGCGCAACCTGCTTCGCCGTGTTTGTGGTCAAGGAGCGTTACCGCACGTTCAGGGCCATCGTAGAGCCGCTGGCTGTCTCTGCAGAAGGAACCGCCCAGCAGAAAATGCAGGCCCTTGCCCATGCCTATGCCGCATGCCTGGAAAAAGTGACCCGTGCCTATCCGGACCAATGGTTTAATTTTTACGATTTTTGGGAATGACGTCCCTGCATGACATACCGGTAGAGAGCATCCTGCTTCAACAGCCGCCCTTCCGCTTCGTGGACCATCTGGAAAGCTATTCAGAGGCGGTGACGGAGGTGTCGTTCACCGTACGGGAAGGCCTGATGATGCTGGAAGGGGAGTGCCTGAGCGCTGCCGGGCTGATGGAGCACATGGCCCAGGCCAGTGCGGCCCGTATCGGCTATGTCACCGTCTATATCCTGCATAAGCCGGTCAGCGTAGGCTATATCGGGCAGGTGAGGAATTTCACCTTCACCCGGCTGCCCCGCGTGGGTGAAACCCTGCATACGCAGGTGCGGCTCAAGAGCGAGATTTTCGGCATTTCCCTGGCCGATATAGACGTTTACTGCGGGGAGGAGCGCATTGCTTCGGCTTCCCTGAAAACTGCCTTATCCGATGATTGATAGTGTAAACATACTGGGATGCGGGGTGTGCACTCCGCTGGGAGATACGCCGCAGGAGGTATTCCGCGCCGTCCGGGAAGGGCGGTCGGCCCTGCGCCTGCATCCGGATGCGTTCGGCTGCGCAGAGCCGGTGTTCGCATCCCTTTTTGACCGCGCCCCCTTCGAGGGACGCTCCCTTTTCCCTGAAATCTGCGTGCGTGCGGCAAAAGCGGCCGTTGCCGAGGCCCTCATCGACGCTTCTTCCAGCCGGACGGCGCTGGTCGTCTGCTCGGTCAAAGGAGAGATTGACCAGCTGGGAAAGGCCGATGTCACCCTGGCTGCGTCGGCCCGGAGAATTGCCGACGCCCTGGGCGTGGTTACACCGCCGCTGGTGGTCTCCAACGCCTGCATTTCCGGCCTGGCCGGCCTGGTGCAGGGGAGGCGACTGCTGCTTTCCGGCCTGTACGACCAGGTGATTGTGGTGGGGGCAGAGGTGCAGTCCCGCTTCATTGTCAGCGGCTTCCAGTCGCTGAAGGCCCTCTCCGACGAGGCTTGCCAGCCTTTCGACGCCGCCCGTAAAGGGCTCAACCTGGGAGAAGCGGCCGCTGCCATGGTATTGTCCCTGGGCGGAGAAAAAGCAGGGGGCTTCCAGATCCTGGAAGGCGCCATCCGCAACGACGCCAACCACATTTCCGGCCCTTCGCGGACAGGAGAAGGCAGTTTCAACGCCCTGCGCTATGTCCTTCCCGCCGTGAACCGGCAGGATCTGGCTTTTGTCAGCGTCCACGGCACTTCCACCCTCTATAACGACGAGATGGAAGCTATAGCCCTGGACCGTGCCGGCCTTCTGGATGTGCCGATATGTGCCCTGAAAGGCACCTTCGGCCACACCATGGGCGCCGCCGGCATCCTGGAGTCCATCATGGGCATGCTGGCCCTGGAGGAGGGAATCGTCCTTCCCACGCGGGGCTTTAAGGAGCTGGGCGTGAGCCGTCCCGTCCGGGTGTCGGCCGCGGAAATACCCGCATCCGGAAGAACATTCATCAAACTGCTTTCCGGCTTCGGCGGTGTGAACGGAGCCCTTGTAATCAGACAATCATGAGAACAGTAAACATACCCTCAGGCACTTCACTCGCGGATCTGTACCGGGAGCATGTAGGCGATTATCCCAAGTTTTTCAAGATGGACACCGCCTGCAAGCTGGGCTTCCTGCTGGCAGAACTGCTGGTGAAAGAGGATCCGGACCGTTTTGTGCCCCGGGAAGACCGCGCCGTGCTGGTTTTCAGTCGTTTCGGCTCCCTGGCCGATGACAGGAATTTCGCGGCGTCCATGGAGGAACTCGCTTCTCCTGCGCTTTTTGTGTACACGCTGCCCAATACGGTCACCGGCGAGATTGCCATCCGCAACAAGTATGCGGGAGAAACGTCGGCCTATGTCCTGGAAGCGTTCGACCCGGACCAGATCCTGAACCAGATCTGCCTGGCTTTTCAAGACCGGGACACCCGTTCGGTGCTTGCGGCCTGGATTGACTGCCCAAACGATAACGAGTGGAACGCGATTGGCTGGCTGATCGAACTGGAAGACTTGCTGCCCCCGGCAGGGGAGCATCATTGCTGCCACGGTCATGGCGGCGGCGGTTGCTGCCACCACCACGACGGTGAAGAGGGCGGCGAACATCACTGCTGCCACCACCACGACGGTGAAGAGGGCGGCGAACATCACTGCTGCCACCACCATGACGGTGAAGAGGGCGGCGAGCATCACTGCTGCCACCACCACGACGGTGAAGAGGGCGGCGAGCATCACTGCCATTGTAAGGAAAACAAACAGGAATAAGAATATGGAAAATCTGATTAATGAATTGAAATTGAAAGTGATCGATGCCCTGAATCTGGAGGGGATGACCCCCGCGGACATAGCCGACGACGCTCCGCTTTTCGGAGACGACGGCCTGGGACTGGACTCGATTGACGTGCTGGAACTGATTGTCCTGCTGGAGAAGAACTACGGAATCCGCCTGGCCACTCCCGCAGAGGGCAAAAAGGTGTTCCAGAGCATGGCCGTCATGGCCGATTATGTAGCTGCCAACCGGACCAAATAAGTGGCAGGACGGATTGTCATCACGGGCGCCGGGGTTGTGAGCGCTATCGGGTGCGGCAAGGCCGAAACCCTTGCGTCGCTGCGGAAAGGCCACAGCGGCATTGTTCCCGTCCACTACCTGGAAACTTCCCTGCGGGACTTCCCAGTGGGGGAGGTGCCCCTGTCCAACGAGCAGCTCGCCTACCGTACCGGTGCGCCGGGCAACTGGCCGCGTACCACGCTCCTGTCCGTCCTTGCCCTCCAGGAAGCCCTGGAACAGGCCTCCCTGTCACTGGCGGGGGATGGCCTTTCTGGAGCATTTTCCCGTACAGGGTCGCGAAGCGACGCGGAAGAAAGGCCATCCCCCGCCGATGAGCTGATGCTGGTCAGCGGAACCACGGTGGGGGGAATGGATTTGTCGGAGAAAACCTATCCGGCGTATTCGCCCTGGCACAGCTGTGGCGCATCCACCGACCTGGCGGCACGGTTCCTGGGCTTTTCCCGTGCTACAACCCTCTCTACGGCCTGTTCATCGGCCGCCAATGCCTTCATCTACGCCGCCAATCTCATCCGTTGCGGTTTTGCCCGGCGGGTTGTTGCCGGCGGGGCGGAGAGCTTGTCGGACTATCACCTGAACGGGTTCAATTCCCTGATGATCCTGGACCGCGACTGGTGCCGTCCTTTCGACGCCACCCGCGCCGGGCTGAATTTGGGTGAAGGAGCGGCGTTTCTGGTGCTGGAGTCGGAAGAATCGGCCTTGAGCCGTGGTGCAAAGCCCATTGCCGTCCTGAGCGGATGGGGGAATGCCTGCGATGCCTTCCACCAGACAGCGTCGTCGGAGAACGGGGAGGGGGCCTTCCTGGCCATGTCCAAGGCGTTGGCGTCGGCCGGGCTGTCTCCCGCCCAGATCGATTATGTGAATGCCCACGGTACCGGAACACCCAACAACGACGCCTCGGAAAGTGCGGCGCTCCGGCGGGTGTTCGGCGAGGCCATGCCGCCGGTTTCTTCCACCAAGCCGTTTACCGGCCACACCACCAGCGCTTCCGGCAGCATAGAGGCCGTTTTCTGCCTGCTTGCCCTCCAGCATGGATTCATTCCCCGGGAACTGAACTGGGTGGTACCGGACCGCAATTGTGTGCTCCCTTATACCGGAGAGGAACCGGTGAGCCTGCATCACGTCCTGTCCAATGCCTTCGGATTCGGAGGAAACGACACATCCTTTATCCTGTCCCGCGTATGAGCCGTCCTGTCTATCTGAAATCCATCGTTTGCCTGGGTGCGGAAGACCCGGATTTCCGCCCGGTGTTTCCGCCGCTGGAAGCCCGTCGGATGAGCCGGCTCCTGAAGCGGGCCGTCTGGACTTCCCGGGAGGCCTTGGCGCAGGCCGGACTCCCGATGCCCGATGCCGTGGTCACCGCCACGGATTTCGGCAGTATGAGTCAGTCAGACGCTTTCCTGGGTGCCTTGAAGCAGGGGGGAGACGCTACGCCCAAACCCACGAACTTCATGCAGAGCACGCACAATACCATCGGCTCGCTCATAGCCATCCGGCTGGGCTGTCACGGGTACAATGCCACCTACTCCCACCGCGGACAGTCTTTCCGGAGCGCCCTCTGTGACGCCTGGATGCAAATTGCCCTCGGAGATGCCGGTTCGGCGCTTGTGGGCTGGTTCGACGAGTGTTTCCCTGCTGTAGGGGCTTCGGACCGTGCCGTTTCCCTTGTCCTGGACGCCAATCCCGGCGCTGCGCTTGGGCTCATTACCCGGGAAATGCTGGATCTGGACGACGAGTCCCTTCTTGGCACAGTTTTGGAAATCAAGTAACCCGTTATGTTCAAGTTGTTTTTGCTGGTAGCCGTACAGTCGGTTTTTCTGAGCGGGGCTCAAGTGCTGCTCAAACTGGCATCGGCCAAAATCCTGCCGTTCAGCTGGAGCTGGCCGTTTTTCCGGAGTGTCATCCTGAACGGATGGCTGGCCCTGAGCGGGGTTGCCGGCATCACCGCCTTCGTGCTTTGGACATACATCCTCAAGCGTTACCCCTTCGGGATTGCCTATCCGCTCTCCTGCATGGGATATGTGTTCGGCCTCATTGCGGCCCTCCTTGTTTTCCATGAAACCATCAACTGGAACCAGTGGGCAGGTATTGTCCTGATCATGGCCGGTTGCGCCCTTATCGCCAAATGAGAAAAAGAAGTTTATTCATCTGTCTGCTGAGCCTCTTTTTGTGCTCCCTTGCGTGGGGGCAGGAGACGGATATCCTTTCCCGCATCCGGGAAGCCAACCTGAAATCCACCCTCCGGGCCGATTTCACCCAGCTGCGCCATTCTTCCCTACTTGCCGAAGACCTGGTCAGCAGCGGCTTCGTGGCCTTGCAGGCCCCCGACAAAGTGCACTGGGAAGTGCAGAAGCCCGTTTCCCGGGTAAGCATATTCAGCGGGGATGTTCCCCAGGGCGGCCGCGCCCGTTTCCGCCTTCCCTCGGAGAAAGATTTCACGGTATCCTCGATGGAGAGCGGGGCGGAACTCACCGTTCTGCTTCGGCCCAAACGCCGCGACCTCTCCCAGCTGTTCACCCAAATCGTTCTCAAGGTGAATCCGGCCGACTACACCGTGAAAAGCGTCCTTCTCACCGGGGCGGATGGGGATTGGACGGAAATCTCCTTTTCCCGTCTCCAGACCGATATTCCGCTCTCACCCGAATTGTTCCAGAAGTGATGCTGAAAGATTTCCTATACAAGCGAGTATCCGGGACCGCCGACAGCGCCACCGTGCGGCTGCTGCCGGAATGTCCCGTTTATCAAGCCCATTTCCCGGGTTTCCCTATTACCCCTGGCGTCACGCTGGTCCAGATGGCGACGGAACTCATCGGCCTGCCCCTTAAAAGCGCCAAGGATATCAAATTCGTGGCGCCGGTCTTCCCCAATGCGGAAGGCGGCCCCCTTCTTCGCTTCCAATGGCAGCTCCAGGAAGACGGAAAGGCCGATATCTCCGTGTACCTGAATGGCGAAACCCTCTGTGCCAAGATGCAGTGTTTCATGGAACTGCCCGTTCCTGCATCACTTACTTGAATACCCTGCTGCAGATTGACGGCGGGGTTTTGCGTAAACACCTAAAAGAGAAAGAATTGCGAGTAACTGATACAATCGTTCTGATTCCAACCTACAACAATGCCGGTACCCTGGAAGAAGTGGTTCGCCGGTCCCTGGCGCAGCAGCTGCCGGTGCTGGTGGTGGATGACGGCAGTACGGACGCGACGGCGCAGCTTCTGCAGTCGCTTCGGGGAGAGTTTCCCGACTTGCAGGTTGTCACGCACCCGGAAAACCGGGGGAAGGGACATGCGCTGAAAACGGGATTCCTGGAGGCGGAGCGCATGGGCTACGACTATGTGCTCACCCTGGATGCGGACGGGCAGCATGCGCCGGAAGACATTCCGGTACTGCTCGCGGCCAAGGGAAAGAACACCCTGGTTGTAGGAAGCCGGAACATCCGGGCCGACGGCATGGCCGGGTCCAGCACGTTCGCCAACCGTTTTTCCAACTTCTGGTTTACGCTCTACACCTGGGTGAAACTGCCCGATACCCAGACCGGATATAGGCTGTATCCGCTGCATCGCCTGCCGTCTCTGGGCCTTTTGAGCGCCCGCTACGAGGCCGAACTTACCCTGCTGGTTTTCTGTGCCTGGAGGGGGGTGAAACTGGTTCCCGTGCCTGTGCAGGTGTATTATCCGGAAGACCGGGTGACGCATTTCCATCCGGTAAAAGATTTCACGCGTATCAGCGTGCTTAATACGCTGCTGCTGTTTGTGGCGCTTTTCTATGGTTATCCCCGCATGATTTTGCATTCTTTCAGGAAAAAATTTGTAAATTTGTAATTTACAAATGCGCCTTTACCTGTGAAGAATCTGGTTCTTCGAATATACGATTATCTCTCTGCCCACAAACGGGTAGCGGCCGCCATTTTGTTCGTGGTGCTCGCCTTGAGTACCATCAGTCTTCTGCGCCTGGATTTCCAGGAAGACATTTCCGATTTCCTGCCCAAAGAGCAGCAGGAACAGTTGCGCAACGCATCCGGGCAGGAGCGTATGGCCGTGTTGTTTACGGGAGGAACCCTGGAAGACAGGCTGGATGCCATGTACGGCTTTGAGGAGCGCTGGAACCAGGCCCATCCGGATATCCCGGTGTCGGCACAGGCAGAGAGCGCGCAGGTGCTGGATGTCTTCGGATTCATCCAGGCCAACTGGCCGTATTTCCTTCAGGAGCAGGATTATGCCCGGATGGATTCGCTGCTTGCCCTCCCGGACTATGTTTCCCGCCAGATGGCAGAGAACAAAAACGCCCTTTACGGCGCATCCTCCCTTCAGGAGCGCTACATGCGCGGGGATCCCCTGCATCTGTTCAGCCCTGTGCTGCAGCGCTTCCAGGCCCTGAATGTGGGTAACCGCCTGGAAGACGGATGCCTGTTCACGGAAGACGGGCAGACCGGTATCATTTTCTTCGATTCCCCCTATGGCGGCAGTGAAACGGGCAAAAACGCGGAATTGGTAGGGCAATTGGCTCAGGTGAAAGCGGAAACCGCCGCCGCTTTCCCCATGGTCACCGTCACTTCTACCGGCGGCCCGGAAGTGGCCGTGGAAAATGCCGGCCGTATCAAGAAAGATTCCGTCCTGGCGCTCTGCATCGCCGCCCTCCTGATTTGCATTGTGCTGTGGCTCAGCTATAAGCGCCTCTCCGATGTACTCTGGATCCTGATTTCCATTGCCGCCGGGGCCCTTTTCGCCCTGGGCATCATCGCCCTGTTCAAGAGCAGCGTAAGCATCATCGTGCTGGGAATCGGCTGCACCATTATCGGCATTGCCGTGAATTATCCGCTGCACTATGTGGATCACCTGAAATACCAGGCCGACAAGCGCAAAGCCCTGGCCGAGCAAGTGAATCCGCTGCTGGTGGGCAACATCACCACCGTTGGCGCCTTCCTGAGCCTGCTGCTGCTCAAGGCCGATGCCCTGCACGACTTCGGCTTCATCGGCGCGGCAATGCTGGTGGGTACGATCCTCTTCGTCCTGATATTCCTGCCGGTCTTCGTCCCGGCGGCGAAAGGGGAGCGCAAGGCTATCAAGTTGGACTTCGATTCCCACATCCATCTGTCGGCCACGGCCCGTAAGGTGCTGTTCGGGGCGTTCCTGGTCCTGACCGCTCTGCTGGTTTATTTCGGCGGCCGTGTCCGTTTCGATGCAGACCTTCACCATATCAATTACATGACTCCCGAGCAGGAGGCCGGCTTTGCCGTTTTGGAAAGCATGCGTCCGGATGCATCGGCCTTCCCGGTCCCCACCCTCACCGAGCAGCAGGAGCGGATTGCCCGCTGGAACCAGTTCTGGGAGCGCCACGCCGATATCCCGCAGCGGCTGATGAGTTCCGCTTCGGAGCAAGGGTTCACCGCACGCGCTTTCCAACCCTTCTTCGACGCCCTGGACGCGGAATGGGTTCCGCAGGAGAGGGCCTATTTCCAGGCGGTGGATTTTGAACCTGAAAGCAGTGCGGCCGCGCTGCTGGTGCAGTCCCTGCAGGAAGACTTTGATACTATTGGCCTGCTGTGCTCGCTGATCGTGTTCCTGTTCCTGTGGTTCAGCTTCGGCTCGCTGGAACTGTCCCTGGTGAGTTTCCTGCCGCTGGCAGTGAGCTGGCTGTGGATCCAGGGGCTGATGGGCCTTACGGGGCTGTGTTTCAACATTGTCAACATTATCCTGGCTACGTTCATTTTCGGCCAGGGGGACGATTATTCCATCTTTATCACGGAAGGGCTGATGTATGAGCGCGCCACCGGAAAGAAGATCCTGCATTCCTACAAGAATGCCGTCATGCTCAGCGCCATTATCATGTTCGTGGGTATCGGCGCCCTGGTGGTGGCCCGTCATCCCGCCATGCGCTCACTGGGGCTGGTGACGGTGATCGGGATGGTCACGGTGGTCCTGATGGCCTATTACCTGCCACCGCTGGTATTCCGTTGGCTCACCACCCGGAAAGGGGAGCCGCGAAAGGTCCCTGTCACGCTGATGCAAGGTGTCAGGACAGGGTTTATCGGCCTGGTCATGGTGCTGGCCATGAGCCTGCTGTCGGTCTGGGCCTGGCTCTATTTCCTCACGGGAAAGAACAGCGAGAAAAAGCGCCTGAACTTCCACAAACTCTTGTCCCGGCTTTCGCTGTGGGCCGTGCGCTGCATCCCCGGCGCACACTACAAGCTTTATAACCCGTACGGGGAAGATTTTTCCAAACCCGCAGTCTATATCTGCAACCACCAGAGCCATCTGGACGTGCTGCCCATCCTGGCCTTGCAGCCCAAACTCATTTTCCTCACCAACGAATGGGCCTGGAATTTTCCGCTGTATCGGCAGGTCGTGCGCGGGGCGGAGTATTATCCCACCTCCGGCGGGGTGAGCCAGGGTATCGACCATGTCAAAGACCTGGTGTCCCGGGGCTATTCCATCGTGGCCTTCGTAGAGGGAACCCGCAGCATGGACAGCCTGTCCATCCAGCGCTTCCACCGCGGGCCGTTCCTCACGGCGCAGCAGTTCGGCCTGGATATCCTGCCCCTTTGCCTGCACGGCTTCGGCTTCGCCCTTCCCAAGCACGATTTCCGTCAGCGGAAGGCGGGCCTCTCACTGGAAGTGGGCCGGCGTGTCAGGGTTCCGGAGAATGCCGACATTGCCGCCTTCACCCGGGAGATGCGCCATTTCTACAACGATTGGTATGCCCAAATCCGGGAACAGCGGGAAACGGCAGCCTACTGTGCGCAATACGTGAAGTATCAGTACCTGTATAAGGGGCACGATGCCCTGTCGGAGTGCCGCCAGGTGCTCCGGAAAGAAGTCTATGCCCAGGTGGATGCCATTGAAGGGAACCGTCTGCTTGTGCGCGAGGCCGGTTGCGGGGTGTATGCCCTCCTGGTAGCCCTGTCCCATCCCCGGATGCAGGTGACCGCCTACGAGGCAGACCCGGACAAGTACCTGACAGCCATCCGCTGCCCGGGTGTCCCTGCCAACCTGACATATATTCAGGGCCGATGCCCGGAGGAGGAAAGCCGATGAAAAAGTTGCTCTCGCTCATGTTTTTGCTGCTTATGGCATGGACTTCCCCCGCCCAGGAGCGGATCTGGGAAGGGACGGCCTGCAAGGCGCGGGAAGTGACGCTTACAGCCTATCTGCCGGAAGGGGAGCCCCGTGCAGCCGTCATTGTCTGCCCCGGCGGCAGCTATCACTGGCTGGACCTGGATGCAGAGGGAACGAAGGTGGCGCAGTGGCTCTCGTCCGAGGGTATCGCCGCCTATGTGCTTCAATACCGGGTGGCCGGCAAGTTTGAATTCGTAGCCAAATACCGGGCTTTCCTGCGCGGGAACCGGCATCCGGATATGATCGCGGACCTCCAACGGGCCATCCAGCTGGTACGGGAGCGTTATTCCGGTCCCGTGGGTGCCATGGGCTTTTCGGCCGGTGGACATCTGGTGATGATGTCGGCCGAATTCTTCGACACCAATTTCCTGTCGCGCTACGGCATTGAGCCGGAGGTGTCGCTGAAACCGGATTTCGTGGCCCCGGTCTATCCTGTGGTCACCTTCAGCGATACCCGTTATGCCCACTGGCGTTCGCGCCTGGGGCTGCTTGGAGAGCCCAAAGTCAAACGGCTCTCCCTCCGGGACTCCCTCTCGCTGGAAAAGCATGTCCGGCCGGATACCCCGCCCGTATTCCTGCTCAACTGCACCGACGACCCTGTGGTGGATTACCACAATTCCATCCTGCTGGATTCGGCCCTTACCTTAAAGGCCGTCCCCCATACGTACATCCGTTATGCCACAGGCGGCCATGGTTTCGGTGCCGACACCGCCAAGCAAAACCGGGAAACCGCCCAATGGCAGGAAACCTTCCTGCAGTGGGTGGATGCCCTTTTAGACAATAAGGAAAATGATTGACGACATGGATATAGAGTACCAAAAACCCGAAGAGATCAAGGCCTTCCAGGAAAAGCTCCTTCGCGAAGACCTGCAGTACCTGAACGCAAATTCCGCCTATTACCGGCGGATGTTCCAGCGCTACCGTATAGACCTGGACCGCATCTGCACCATCGAAGACCTGCAGAAGATTCCCTTCACTGAAAAGAAGGACCTGCAGCTGTTCAACGAGGAATTCCTCTGCTGCCCCAAGGAGAAGATCGTGGACTATGTGACCACATCCGGCACCCTGGGAGATCCCGTCACGTTCGGCTGCACGGAAAAGGACCTGCAGCGGCTGGCCTATAACGAGAAAAAGAGTTTTTCCTGCGCCGGCGTGAAACCCGGAGACATTGTGCAGCTGATGACCACCATCGACAAGCGGTTCATGGCCGGCCTGGCCTATTTCCTGGGCATCCGGGAGCTGGGCGCCAGCATCATCCGGGTGGGAAACGGCATCCCGGAGCTGCAGTGGGACACCATCGAACGCCTGAAACCGGATACCATCATGTGCGTGCCGTCCTTCATCCTTCGCCTGATCCAGTACGCGGAAGAGCATGGGATCGATTACCGGAACTCTTCCGTGCGGCGCATCATCGGCATCGGTGAGGGCCTCAGGGACCAGAACTTCCAGCTGAACCTGCTGGGCCGACGCATCAAGGAAAAATGGGATGTAGAGCTTTTCGCCACCTATTCCTCTACGGAGATGGGCGCCACCTTCTCCGAATGCCCCTACGGCTGTGGCGGGCATGTGCATCCGGAACTGATTAT